>Ga0067045_1027451_pt1 | contig 128262 bp, 113 predicted proteins | sample TerdegcTABiofilm_FD_59184 | JGI IMG/M metagenome (GOLD analysis project Ga0067045, IMG submission 59184) | Combined Assembly of (Gp0054472, Gp0054536) Wastewater bioreactor microbial communities from Singapore -Terephthalate degrading...
GGTGCACCAGCCGTTCCAGCCACTGGCTGGCGTCGGCTTCGTGGTCGGGCTCGCAGTCGGTGCGCGGCAGCAGGCGCTGGCCGCCCAGGGTTTCCAGCCGTGCGTCCAGCTGGCGGCCGAAGCCGCAGAACCGGTCGTAGGCCGGGTCGCCGAAAGCGAGCACGGCGAAAGGGGTGCCCGCCAGCGGCGGCGCGGCCTCGGCCTGCAACTGCGACCAGAAGCCCTGCGCGTGCTCCGGCGGTTCGCCGTCGCCGAAGGTGCTGGCCAGCAGCAGGATCTGTTGCGCTGCGGCGAGGCCGGCGGCGGGGAAGCGGTCCATGCCGCCCAGCGTGACCGCATGGCCTTCGGCGCGCAGGCGTTCGGCGCAGCGGGCGGCGAAGGCCTCGGCCTTGCCGGTCTGCGAAGCCCAGAGCACGGCCACGCCGGACAGCGCGGGGGCGGCCTCGGGCTGTTGGCCGGCCGCCGGCAGGGCGCAGCCGGCTACCGATGGCGCGGGGCCGATGCGGACGGCGCTGCTCTTGAGTGCGGGCTGCAGGGACACCGGGTCGACGGCGTTGCCGGTCACGGCGTTGATGGCCAGGTTGTCGCCGAAGCAGTCGTTCCAGTGAAAGGGCACGAAGCACTGGCCGCGCGGCACCCGGTCGGTGAGCCGGGCCGGCAGCACGGCCTGCCCGCGCCGCGAGCGCACCAGCACGGGCGCCTGCTCGGCCAGACCGTGCGCGGCCGCGTCGTCGGGGTGGATTTCGATGAAAGGCCCCGGGTTGAGGCGGTTGAGGGTGGTGATGCGGCCGGTCTTGGTGCGCGTGTGCCACTGGTGCTGCACGCGGCCGGTGTTGAGCACCAGGGGGTAGGCGTCGTCGGTGGGCTCGGCCGGCGGCTGGTGCGGGCAGGCGACGAAGCGGGCCTTGCCACTGGGCGTGGCGAAGCGCAGGCCGCCGTCGACGCGGTAGCGGAACGGGTGGCGGCTGTGCGGATCACCCACTGGGCAGGGCCATTGCAGGGGGGCTTCGCGCAGGCGCTCGTGGCTCGCGCCGCCGATGTCGTAGCCGGTGGCCGGGTTGGCGAAGGCGCGGATTTCGTCGAACACCTCGGCCGCGCTGGTGTGGTTGAAGCCCTGCGTGTAGCCCATGGCGCGGGCCACGCGCGCGATGAGGGCCCAGTCGGGCAGGGCGTCGCCCGGCGCGGCCACTGCCTGCGGCGCCAGCGTGAGGTTGCGCTCGGAATTGACCATCACGCCTTCGCCTTCGGCCCAGAGCGCGCCGGGCAGCAGGATGTCGGCGTGGCGGGTGGTTTCGGTGTCGAGGAAGGCGTCCTGCACGATCACGAGTTCGGCCGCCTGCAGGCCCGCGATCACGCGCTGCCGGTCCGGCACGGTGGCGACCGGGTTGGTGCAGATGATCCAGCAGGCCTTGACGTCGCCGGCGGCCAGGGCGTCAAACAGGGCCACGGTGCCCGGGCCGGCATCGGCGCGCAGGGTGCCCGGCGGCAGTTGCCAGTGGTCTTCGACGAAGCGGCGGTCGGCGGCGGACAGGGCCGAGCGCTGGCCCGGCAGCCCGGGGCCCATGTAGCCCATGTCGCGCCCGCCCATGGCGTTGGGCTGGCCGGTGAGCGAAAACGGGCCGCTGCCGGTTCGGCAGAGGGCGCCGGTGGCCAGGTGCAGGTTGCACACCGCATGCGTGTGCGCCGTGCCCTGGGTGCTCTGGTTCAGGCCCATGGTCCAGCAGCTCATCCAGTTCGGGGTCTGGCCGATCCAGTCGGCCACCTGGCGGATCTGGGCTTCGGGCAGCCCGGTCAGGGCGGCCACGGTGGCTGGCGGGTAGTCGGCCAGCAGCGCGGGCATGGCGTCCCAGCCTTCGGTGTGGGCGGCGATGAAGGTCGGGTCGGTGTGGCCGTTGAGCACCAGCAGGTGCAGCAGGCCGTTGAGCAGGACCAGGTCGGTGCCGGGGCGGATCGGCAGGTGCAGGTGCGCCTTGTCGGCGGTGGGCGTGCGGCGTGGGTCGACCACGACCAGCTTTGCGCCCGCCTTGACGCGGTCCATCATGCGCAGGTACAGGATGGGGTGGCAGTCGGCCATGTTGGCGCCGATGACGAAGAACAGGTCGGCGTGGTCGAAATCGTCGTAGCTGCCAGGGGGCGCGTCGGCGCCGAACGTGCCCTTGTAGCCGCTGCCCGCGCTGGCCATGCACAGCCGCGAGTTGGACTCGATGTGCGGCGTGCAGATGTAGCCCTTGGCCAGCTTGTTGGCCAGGTACTGCGCCTCCAGCGACATCTGGCCCGACACGTAGAGCGCCACGCTGTCGGGGCCGTGGTTGTCGATGGTGTGGCGCAGGCGCCGGGCGGTGTCGGCAATGGCCGCGTCCAGCGCCAGCGGCACCGGGTCCTGTGCACGGGCTTCGCGCACGAAGGCCTGCGTCAGCCGCCCGGGCGCGCTGAGCGCCTGCGCGCAGGTCTGGCCCTTGGTGCACAGGCGGCCACGGTTGGCGGGGTGGTCCGGGTCGCCGCGCACCTGGGCGACATGGCCATCGTCGCCCACGGTCATGACGATGCCGCAACCGACGCCGCAGTACGGGCAGACGCTGCGAACGGTTTTCATGCGCGCTTCAGGCCAGCAACCAGACCGCACCTTCGCGCGCCTGCACGGCGTAGGTCTGCAGCGTGGTGGTGGCGTCTTCCAGGCAGGCGCCGGTGCGCAGCGCGTAGTGCTGCTTGTAGATCGGCGAGGCGACCACGGGCTCGCCGCGCAGATCGCCCACGATGCCGCGCGAGAGCACGTTGGCGCCGCTGTGCGGGTCGTGGTTGTCCAGCGCATACAGGCTGTCGTCGCCGAGCCGGAAGACGGCGATCTGCCGCTCGCCGACCAGCGCGCAGACGCCGGTGTCGGGCAGGATGTCGGTGAGCGCGCAGATGCGCTGCCAGGCGGGGTGGGAGGTGTCCATGGGGGGCTGCTCCCGGGTCAGGCCGAGACCGGTTCGGTGGCGCGGCCGGCGGGCAGTGCCTGTTTTTCGGCGGCGGTGGCCGGGCGCGGCTGGCCGCGCTCCTGCACAAACACCACGTTGGGGTCGCCCGCGGCGCTGTTGACGAAGGTGCGCAGGCGCTGCAGCGTGGCCGGGGTTTCCAGGGCCACTTTCCATTCGTCGGCGTAGCTCGCCACGTGGTGCGCCATCTGGGCCTCCAGTTCGGCGCCCAGCCCCAGGCTGTCGGCCATCACCACGGCCTTGAGGTAGTCCAGCCCGCCTTCGAGCTGGTCGCGCCAGGTGCTGGTGCGCTGCAGCCGGTCGGCGGTGCGGATGTAGAACATCAGGAAGCGGTCGATGCTGCGGATCAGCGTGGCCTCGTCGAGGTCGCTGGCCAGCAGTTCGGCGTGGCGCGGCTTGATGCCGCCGTTGCCGCACACATAGAGGTTCCAGCCGCGTTCGGTGGCGATGACGCCCACGTCCTTGCCCTGCGCTTCGGCGCATTCGCGCGTGCAGCCGGAGACGCCGAACTTGATCTTGTGCGGCGCGCGCAGGCCCTTGTAGCGGTGCTCCAGGCGCAGGGCCATGGCCACCGAGTCCTGCACGCCGTAGCGGCACCAGGTGCTGCCCACGCAGCTCTTGACCGTGCGCAGGCTCTTGCCGTAGGCGTGGCCGCTTTCGAAGCCGGCGTCGACCAGCTCGCGCCAGATCCGTGGCAACTGGTGCGCCTGCGCGCCGAACAGGTCGATGCGCTGGCCGCCGGTGATCTTGGTGTAGAGCCGGTAGCGCTTGGCTATGTCGCCGATGGTGATGAGCTGGTCCGGCGTGATCTCGCCGGCCGGCACACGCGGCACCACGGAGTAGGTGCCATCTTTCTGGATGTTGCCCAGGAAGTGGTCGTTGCTGTCCTGCAGCGGCGCGTTCTGCGGCGAGAGCACGAAGCCGTTCCAGCAACTGGCCAGGATGCTGGCCACCGTGGGCTTGCAGATGTCGCAGCCGTGGCCCTGGCCGTGCCGGGCGATGAGCTCGGAAAAGGTCTTGATCTCGCCCACCCGCACCAGGTGGTAGAGCGCCTGGCGCGAATGGGGGAAGTGTTCGCACAGGTGGTTGCTGACGGCCACGCCCTGGCGCGTGAGTTCGGCCTTGAGCACCTGCGTGACCATGGGCACGCAGCCGCCGCACGAGGTGCCGGCGCGGGTGCAGGCCTTCAGCGCACCGACGGTGTGGGCGCCGCCTTCGATGGCCGCGCAGAGCTGGGCCTTGCTGACGTTGTTGCACGAGCACAGCACGGCGTTGTCGGGCAGGGCATCCACACCCAGGCCGGGCTTGCCGCCTTCGGCCGCCGGCAGGATGAGCTGTTCGGGCGCGGCGGGCAGGGCGATGCCGTTGAGCACCATGGGCAGCAGCGTCGCGTATTCGGCCGCGTCGCCCACCAGCACTGCGCCCAGCAGGCGCTGGCCGTCCTCGCTGACCACCAGGCGCTTGTAGACCTGCTTGAGGTCGTCGGTGAAGCTCACGCTGCGGCAGCCGGGCGTGCGGCCGTGGGCGTCGCCGATGCTGGCCACGTCCACGCACATCAGCTTGAGCTTGGTGGACAGGTCGGCACCGTGGAACGCGGCGCCGGCTTCGCCGGCCACGTGCGCGGCCGCCACGCGTGCCATGTCGTAACCCGGTGCGACCAGGCCGAACACCTGCCCGTTCCAGGCGGCGCATTCGCCGATGGCATAGATGGCCGGGTCGCTGCTGCGGCACTGGTCGTCGATGGCCACGCCGCCGCGCGGGCCGATGGCCAGCGCGCACTGGCGCGCCAGCTCGTCGCGTGGCCGGATGCCGGCGGAGAACACGATCATGTCGGTCTCCAGGTGTGTGCCGTCGGCAAACACCATGCGGTGGCGCGCGGTGGCGCCGTCGGTGATGTCCACCGTGTTGCGGCCGGTGTGCACCTGCACGCCCAGCGCCTCGATCTTGTTGCGCAGCACCCGGCCGCCGGCCTCGTCGACCTGCACGCTCATCAGGCGCGGCGCGAACTCCACCACGTGTGTGGCCAGCCCGAGGTCGCGCAGCGCCTTGGCGCATTCCAGGCCGAGCAGGCCACCGCCGACGACCACGCCGCTTTGGGATACCGCCCCCGACGCCTGCATGCCTTCGAGGTCTTCGATGGTGCGGTAGACGTGGCAGTGCGCGCGGTCCCGCCCGGGCACGCCGGGCACGAACGGCGTGGAGCCGGTGGCCAGCACCAGGCGGTCGTAGGCAATGACCTCACCGTCGGCCAGCTGCAGCGTGCGCGCGCGGCGTTCGATCGCCACGACGCGGGCGTTCAGGCGCAGGCTCAGGCCGGGGCGGTCGTAGAAGCCGTCGGGCACCAGCGACAGCGCTTCGGCGCTGCGGCCACTGAAGAAGTCCGACAGGTGCACGCGGTCGTAGGCCGGGCGCGGCTCTTCGCCCAGCACGGTCACGCGCAACCCGGCGGCCGGCAGGTCGGGGCAGTGCTGCAGCAGCGCTTCGACGAAGCGGTGGCCGACCATGCCGTGGCCGGCCACGACGATGTGGGTGGGAGCGGAGGTTGTCGTCATGGGGTTGTCTCGGGCAAAAGGTTCACCGGGCGGCAGCCACCCTCATCCCCGGCAAACCGGGGATGGCGGGCGGGGGTGGGGCCGGAGGTCCCGGCGGGCGATCAGGCCTGCAGGGCCACCGGGGTGTCGGGCGTCGCGCGCGACGAGGGCGCGATCGGCTCGACCTTGCGCTGCTTCTCGTACAGGAAGCTCAGGATCTCCTGCCGGCAGCGGTTGTAGACCGCGTCTTCGGCCAGCGCGATGCGGTTGCGCGGGCGCGCCAGCGGCACGTCCATGATCTGGCCGATGGTGGCCCCCGGCCCGTTGGTCATCATCACCACGCGGTCGGACAGCAGCACCGCCTCGTCCACGTCGTGCGTGATCATCAGCACGGTGTTGCCGAGCTCGCTCTGGATGCGGATCACCTCGTCCTGCAGGTGCGCACGGGTCAGCGCGTCGAGCGCGCCGAAGGGCTCGTCCAGCAGCAGCACCTTGGGTTCCATCGCCAGCGCACGGGCAATGCCCACGCGCTGCTTCATGCCACCGGAAATTTCCGAGGGCAAGCGGTGCAGCGCATGGCCCATGTTCACCATCTCCAGGTTGTGCCGGATCCAGGCCTTGCGCTCGGACGGGGTCTTGGTGTCGCGGAAGATTTTGTCCACCGCCAGCTCGACGTTCTGCCACACGGTGAGCCAGGGCAGCAGCGAGTGGTTCTGGAACACCACGGCGCGGTCCGGGCCGGGGGCGCCGATCTCGCGGCCGTCGAGGATCACGCCCCCGGCGGTGGCGCGCAGCAGGCCGGCCACGATGTTGAGCACGGTGGACTTGCCGCAGCCGGAGTGGCCGATCAGCGAGATGAATTCGCCGCGCTGGACGTCGAGGTTGATGCCCTTGAGGACGGGGTTGACCGCGCCGTTGCGACCGGCAAAGCTCATGTCGACGTGTGAGAGGCTGAGGTAGGCGCTGCTCATGGTGAGGCTCCGTGAAGGTGTCCGGGGGGTCAGTGGGCCGCGGTGCCGCGGGTGACGAGGTGGCCGATCCAGGCCACGAGGCGGTCGAGCACGAAGCCGATCAGGCCGACGTAGAGCAGCGCCAGGATGATGTCGCTGATGCGCGAGGAGTTCCAGGCGTCCCAGATGAAGAAGCCGATGCCCACACCGCCGATCAGCATCTCGGCCGCCACGATGGCCAGCCACGACAGGCCGACCCCGATGCGCAGCCCCGAGAAGATGAAGGGGGCGGCGGCCGGCAGCATGATCTGGCCGAAGTACTCCAGGCCGTTGAGGCGGATCACCTTGGCCACGTTGCGGTAGTCCTCGGGGATGTTGCGGATGCCGATGGAGGTGTTGATGATGATCGGCCAGATCGCGGTGATGAAGATCACGAAGATGGCCGACGGGTTGCCGTCGCGAAAGCCCGCCAGCGAAATCGGCAGCCAGGCCAGTGGCGGCACGGTGCGCAGCACCTGGAAGATCGGGTCCAGCCCGCGCAGCGCCCAGGTCGACTGGCCCACCAGCACGCCCAGGCCCACGCCGACCACCACCGCCAATGCGTAGCCGTAGGCCACGCGCTTGAGGCTGGCCAGCAGTTGCCAGGCCATGCCCACGTCGTTGCCGCCGTTGTCGTAGAACGGGTCGATGATCAGCTCCCAGGTGTCGGCCACCACCTTGCTCGGTGGCGGCAGGGCGGCGCCGGGCCGACTGCCCAGCGCTTCCCAGATCAGCAGCAGCACGGCCAGGATGATCACCGGCGGCAGCACGTGGGTCACCAGCTTGCGCACGGTGTTGCCCAGCCAGGCCGGCGCGGCGGGAGCGGCCGCAGCCGTGGGGGTGAGCCGGATCGGCTCGATGGTGTCGGTCGTGGACATGGTGTTCCTCGTCGTGGAGCAGGGGGTGGGGTCAGGCCGACCTGGTGGCCTTGATGGACAGGCTTTCCAGGTACTTCTTCGGGTTGGCCGGATCGAAGACCTTGCCGTCGAAGAATTTCTCCACGCCGCGCGAGGTGGACGTGGGGATGTCCTTGGCGGCCACGCCCAGCTCCTTGGCGGCTTCGCGCCAGAGGTCTTCGCGGTTGACCTTGGCGATCAGGGCCTGGGTGTCCAGGTTGGTCGGCAGGTAACCCCAGCGCTGGTTTTCCGTGAGGAACCACAGGTCGTGGCTCTGGAACGGGTAGCTGGCGTGGTCTTTCCAGAAGCGCATCTGGAACTTGCTGTTCGTCTCCACGCGGCCGGTGCCGTAGTCGAAGTCGCCCTTGACGCGGTCGATCACGTCGGCCACCGGGGCGTTGATCCAGCGTCGGCGCGAACAGATCTCGGCCACCTCGGCGCGGTTGGCCGGGTCTTCGCACCACATCTGCGCCTCCATCACCGCCTTGAGCAGCGCTTTGGTGGCGTTGGGGTTGGCCTGCACGTAGTCGGCGCGCATGGCAAACGCCTTCTCCGGGTGGTTCATCCAGAGTTCGCTGGTGGTGATGGCGGTGTAGCCGATCTTCTGGTTGATGAGCTGCCGGTTCCAGGGCTCGCAGACGCAGAAGGTGTCCATGCTGCCGACCTTCATGTTGGCCACCATCTGGGCGGGCGGCACGACGATGGTGGAGATGTCCTTGTTCGGGTCCACGCCACCGGCGGCCATCCAGTAGCGGATCCACATGTCGTGCGTGCCGCCGGGGAAGGTCATGGCGGCGTTGACCGGCTTGCCGGTCTTCACGCGCTTGGCGAGCAGGGCCTTGGCGAAGACCTTGGTGTCCAGGCCGACCTTGAGGTCCTTGTACTCGTCTCCCACCGAGATGCACTGGCCGCCCAGGTTCAGGCGCGCCAGAATGGTCATCGGTACCGGCACGTTGTTGGCCGTGACCGCACCGGTGCTGATGAGGTAGGGCATGGGCGTGAGGATGTGGGCGCCATCGATGCCACCTTTGCCCGAGCCCAGCACCAGGTTGTCGCGCGTGGTGCCCCACGAGGATTGCTTGAGCACCTCCACCTCGGTCATGCCGTGCTTCTTGAAGAAGCCTTTTTCGTCGGCGACGAACAGCGGGGCCGCGTCGGTCAGGGCGATGAAGCCCAGCTTGGCGGTCTTGGTTTCCAGCGCGGTGGACGCACGGGCGGGCGCCATGAAGGCGTTGCCCAGCAGGGCGGCGCCTCCCAATGCCGAGGCTTTCTGGATGACGGCCCGGCGCGAGAAAGACGGGGTGTTCAAAGGCTGCTTCATGGTCGACTCCTGCGAGATGAACAAAATCGGAAGCCCAAAACGACAACGGCGCCCATCGCATCCCGGGCTGGAAGCCCGGAGAGCAATGGACGCCGTTGTCCGTGTCTGGGAAGACTGATGAGTACCTGGCCGTCGTTGGCTGGGTTGTGGCTCATCTAGCAGCTTGTGTGCCAGCCGATGGCTGTGCAGCGCTTCAGGCGATCAAATTTCGGAAAGATATTTGTTTTTGCAGGAGAAAATCCCGGAGGCGGCGTGTTTCTGCGGTCTGCCTGCCTGCGTCCTGCTGCGCCGTCGGGCGCTCAAACTGGTGCAGGCGCACGCAGTTTTTGTGCATGGCAGCACCCGTGTGAGGGCCGGGCTTCAGCGGGGACGGTCGGAGAGCACGTCGGCCATGGCGAGCACCGCGTCGGCCACGTCCACCAGGCGGCGGTTCTGGTTCATCGCCATCTGGCGCAGGGTCTTGTGCGCGTCTTCTTCGCTCAGGTGGCGGTGGGCCATGAGCAGGCCCTTGGCGCGTTCGATGAGCTTGCGCTCGTTCAGGCTGGCGCGCACGGTGTCGAGCTCGTCGCTCATGTGCTGGAGGCGGCGCGACTGGTCCTGCACCAGTTCGAGGATGGAGCGGTCCACCTGGGGGCCGTAGGCCTGCACCGCGCCCCCCGCTGCCGCCACGCTGGGGGGCAACGCGAGCAGGGGGTCTTCGCGGCTGTCGAAGAAGTCTGCCCGGTCCGGCAGGGCGTCGCGTTGCTCTGCCGCAACCTGTTCGAGCGTCGCCAGCTCGCGGCGCGTGGTGTCCAGCCGCTGCGTGCACAGCGTCAGCAGCTCGGCGGCCAGCGCGTCTTCAACCGCTTTCATCGCGTCGATGCGGGCGGTGCAGGCGTCGAACCAGGTCTGGCTCAGGTTCACGTCGAGGGCGCTGCCTGCCGGCATCGTGCCCAGGATGCGGCGCAGGCGCTCCAGCCCGGCCAGCACCTCGGGGCGCTGTGAGCGCTGCCATTCGGCCCGCAGGGTTTCGCTGGCGAAGTCGGTGAAGACCTGGAGGCAGCGTTCCTGCGATTCGACCAGGTCCAGCAGGTGGTGCTGCTCGTCCGGATCGGCCAGGCCGGAGGCGAACAGGCCCGAGCCCGTGGCCCGTTCCTGGCCGGCGAATTCCTTGCCCTGCATGAAGTTGAACAGCGCCACCAGGCGGCGGGAGATGTCCGGGTCGGGGGCGCTGTCGGCGGCTTCGAACACCACGGCCAGCAGGCCGTTGATCAGGCGCACGAAGGCGGCGGTGGTCTGCTGTGCGCTCAGCGCGCCGGCCGCGACACGCCCGCGCAGGCGGGGCAGGGCGTCCAGCCCCTGGAGCACGTAGGCGATGCGGCTGAACAGGCGGGCGCCGTTGGCGGTCTGCAGCGACTGGGTGTCAAGCTGGTCGAAGCAGGCCTGCACCTCGGCCTGCAACTGCTCGCACTGGGTGATCTGCCCAGTGCGCTCGGTCTGCCAGCGTCTGCCCTGGGAGCCGACATACAGATTGGACAGGCCCCGTTCGCGCTGCAGCGCGTGCACCAGCCGCCCGGTCGCATTGACCAGGGCGCTCGTCAGCGCCAGTTGCTGCAGGCCGGCGATTTCGCATCGCCGCGCCTCGATGAGGAAAGACAGGCCCGATTTCATGGTGCAGGTGGCATCGCAGGGAGGTGGAATGACGCCAGCAACATGCGTGCCGCCTGAATCGGGCGGCTTGGTTCGGACGGCCCGGGTCAGGCGGGCGACATGCCGTTGCGCTGCTTGATGGCCGCGGTGTCGGGCGAGACCAGGAACTGCAGGAACGCCTGCACGGCCTGGGCCTGGGGCGAAGCCGTGGCCTGGGCGGCCGAGAACGTGGTGACGATCTGCACCGCTTCGGGCAGACCGCCCAGCAGGTCGATGCCCGGCAGGCTCATGAGCTCGCTCAGTTGCTGGAAGCCCAGCGCCACGTCGCCGCTGGCCACCAGCGAGCCCACCGGCACGCCGGGCGGCGGCGTCACGATGCGGCTCTGGACCACGTCGGCGATGCCCCAGCGCTCGAACAGCCGGGCCAGTTGCACACCGCTGGGACCGGTGGAGTAACCGAGCGTGGGGGCGGCCAGCACCGCCTGTTTGAGGGCTTCTTCGGTCGCGATGTCGGGACGCGGCGCGCCGGCTTTGATGGCCACGGCCACCGGCGAGCGCACCATGTCGATGCGGCTGGCGCCCACCACGTGGCCGCCAGCGGCGAGCTTTTCGATCGCGTCGGCCGCGAGCGCCACGACGTCGAACACCTCGCCGGCCTGCACGCGCTTGGCGGCGTCGACGCCGCCGACCGATTCCACCACCACCTCGTGGTCCGGGTGCAGCTCGGTATAGCGGGCGGTCAGTTCGGCCAGCAGCTTCTTGGTGGCCATGGAAGAAATGAGGGTGATGCGGACGCTCATGGGCAAGGCAATCGATGCGGTACAGGGTGGCGGGGAAGGCCGCATTATGCGGATGGTCGGGGCCGCGCACGTACACTCGCGGCCCATGCGGATCCTGGGAATCGAATCCTCCTGCGACGAAACCGGTGTGGCCCTGGTCGATGCCAGCGGCAGCGGCGTGCCGCGCCTGCTCGGCCACGCCTTGCACAGCCAGATCGAGATGCACCAGGCCTACGGCGGCGTGGTGCCCGAGCTCGCCAGCCGCGACCACATCCGGCGCGTGCTGCCGCTGACCGACGCCGTGCTCGAACAGGCCGGCCTGCCGCTGTCGGCGGTGGACGCGGTGGCCCACACCCGGGGGCCCGGGCTGGCGGGCGCGCTGCTGGTCGGTTCGGGCGTGGCCTGCGCGCTCGGCATGGCGCTGGGCAAACCGGTGATCGGCGTGCACCACCTGGAAGGCCATCTGCTGTCGCCATTCCTCAGCGCCGACCCGCCCGCATTCCCCTTCGTGGCGCTGCTGGTTTCGGGTGGTCACACGCAACTGATGCGCGTCGACGGCGTCGGGCGCTATGAACTGCTGGGCGAGACCATCGACGACGCCGCCGGCGAAGCCTTCGACAAATCGGCCAAGCTGCTGGGTCTGGGCTACCCGGGCGGGCCGGCGCTGTCGCGGCTGGCGCAGTCCGGCGACGGCAAGGCCTACGCTTTTCCGCGGCCGCTGCTGCACAGCGGCGATCTGGACTTTTCTTTTGCCGGCCTCAAGACGGCCGTGCTCACCCAGGTCAAGCGCCTGGCGCACGCGGCACCCGAAGGCCCCGCCACCGCCCACCTGGCCGACCCGCTGAGTGCGCAGCAGAAGGCCGACGTGGCGGCCAGCGTGCAGGCTGCCATCGTCGACGTGCTGGTGAAAAAGGCGCTGGCGGCGTTGCAGGCCACCGGCCTGCGGCGGCTGGTGGTGGCTGGCGGGGTGGGGGCCAATGCGCTGCTGCGCCAGGAACTGAACGCGGCCTGCCAGCGGCGCGGCGTGCGGGTCCACTACCCCGAACTGCACCTGTGCACCGACAACGGCGCCATGATCGCGCTGGCGGCCGGCTTGCGCGCGCAGGCCGGTTTGCTGCCGCCGGTGGTGGACGCGGCGTCCAGCTACCGTTTCGACGTGCGCCCGCGCTGGCCTTTGGCCGAGCTGGCGGCGCTCTCGACCGTCGGGGCCTGACAGCGCCTGGGCGCAAGTCGGTTCTGTAATTATGAATTACACTGCGCCTCCCTGAAGCCAGGGCCTGGTGTCCACCAGGCCGGCAAAGAAGGTGCCGGGGCGCGTGTTCGCACAGGCCCCGATCCGTTGGAGAGACCGTTTTCATGCAACGCCTTGCTTTTTTCCGCCGCCGTTTCCTGGCGGCCCTGTTTGCCGGCGCCCTGACCGGGGCGGCTGCCCAGGCCCAGCCCGCTGCGTCTGCGGACGCGGCGCCGATCCGCATCGCCATGATCGAAGGCCTGTCCGGCCCCATGGCCAATACCGGGGAGGCGGTGTACCGCAATCTGGTCTGGGCGACCGAGCGCGTCAACGCCCGGGGCGGCGTGAAGCTGCCGGGTGGCAGCCGGCCGCTGGAGATCGTGCGCTTTGACAGCAAAGGGCAGACCGAAGAGGCGCTGTCCGGCCTGCGTGCGGCCATTGACCGGGGCATCGGCGTGGTGGTGCAGGGCAATTCGTCCGCCGCCGCTGCCGGTCTGATCGACGCCATCACCAAGCACAACGAGCGCGATCCGTCGCGGCGCGTGGTGTTCCTCAACTACTCGGCGGTCGATCCGCTGCTGACCAACGAGCGCTGCAGCTACTGGCACTTCCGCTTCGACGCGCATGCCGACATGCGCCTGTCGGCGCTGATGAGCGTGCTGCGCGAGGACAAGGCGCTCAAGAGCATTTACCTGATCGGGCAGGACTATTCGTTTGGCCAAGCGGTGTTGCGCGAAGGGCGCAGGCAACTGGCCGCGCAGCGCCCCGACGTGAAGATCGTCGGTGACGAACTGCACCCCATGGCTCGCGTGAAGGACTTTGCGCCCTACGCGGCCAAGATCAAGGCCAGCGGCGCCCAGGCGGTGCTCACGGGCAACTGGGGCAACGACCTGACGCTGCTGGTCAAGGCGGCGCGCGAGGCCGGCTTCGATGGCACCTTCTACACCTTCTACGGCAACGCACTGGGCGCCCCGGCGGCCATGGGCGACGCCGGCATCGGCAAGGTGGTGGCGGTGGCCGACTGGTTCCCGAACGTGCCGACCAAAGCATCCGAGACCTTCTACCAGGCATTTCGCCAGCGCTTCCCGAATCCGGCCGACGACTACGTGCACATGCGCATGCAGCTCATGATCGAAGCCCTGGCCCAGGCCATCGAGCGCGCGGGCTCGGTCGAAGCGGGCGCGATCGCCGCCCAACTGGAAAAGGCGGAGGTCACGCTGGCGGGCCAGACGGCACGCATGCGGGCCGCCGACCACCAGGTGCAGCAGACGCTGGCGGTCGCCGTGATGGACCGCCAGGGCGCGCCGGGCGTCCGGTTCGATGTCGAAGGGTCCGGTTACGGCTTCCGCATCATCCGGCAACTGACCCCGGAACAGGCCGAAATGCCGCACCAGTGCGCGATGCAGCGGCCCTGAGTCCGGGTGCTCCGGGGGGGGCGCAGGCTGCAGCCTGGTGTCTTGGCCAGGCCTGCAGACGCGCACCGCCCGGGAAGGGGCGGCCCGCTTGAACACGGCGTGCCAGCACTGGCATGATCGCTGCTTTGTGCGGGAGTTTTCATGCGTGAGGTCGTGCAAAGCCTGGAAGAGTCGCGGATCCGCGAAGTGGCCAACGAAGGCCTGGGCCGCGAGGGCGTGCTCAAGTTCTGGTTCGGCGAAAGTGACGAGGTCACGCCCGAGATCATCCGGGAGGCGGCCATCGCCTCCCTGCAGGCCGGCGAAACCTTCTACGCCCACAACCTGGGCCTGCCGGAGCTTCGCCACGCCATCGCCGGCTACACACACCACCTCCACCCGGGGCAGCACACCGATGCGTGGTTCGACCGCATCGCGGTCACGTCCGGGGGCGTCAACGGCCTGATGCTGGCGGTGCAGGCGGTGGTGGACGCGGGCGACGAGGTCGTCATCGTCACACCGGTCTGGCCCAACCTGGTGGCGCAGCCGCGCATTCTCGGTGCCCGGGTGCGCACGGTGCCGCTGGTGGTGGACGACCGCGGCGCCTGGTGCCTGGACATGCCGGCCCTGCTGGCCGCCATCACCCCGGCGACGCGGCTGCTGATCGTCAACGCACCCAACAACCCCACGGGCTGGACGCTCTCGGCCGACGAGCAGGCCACCATCCTGGCGCACTGCCGCGGCACCGGCACCTGGGTGCTGGCCGATGAGGTGTACGAGCGCCTGTACTACGCCGGCGACACCGCCAACGGCGCCGCGCCCAGCTTTCTGGATGTGGCCCGGCCGGACGACCGCCTGATCGTGGCGCACAGCTTTTCCAAGAGTTTTCTCATGACCGGCTGGCGCCTGGGCTGGCTGGTGCTGCCGCCGACGATGACGCCGGTCATGGGCAAATTGATCGAGTTCAACACCTCCTGCGCGCCGGTGTTTGTGCAACGGGGTGCCACGGTGGCGCTGCAACACACCGAGGACATCACCCCGGCGCTGGTGCGCCACCTGCAGCGCTGCCGCGACACCTTGATCCCCTTGCTGGCGGCGTTGCCTGGGGTGACGCTGGCCAATCCGCCAGGCGGCATGTACGCCTTTTTCCGCGTGGAGGGCCAGGGCGATTGCCTGGAACTGGCCAAGCGCCTGGTGCGCGAAGCCGGACTCGGCTTGGCGCCCGGCAGTGCGTTCGGCGCCGAGGCGACGGGCTGGCTGCGCTGGTGTTTTGCCAGCCGTGATTTGGGGCGGCTGACCGAAGGGGTGGAACGCCTGCGCCGCTGGCTGGCCGTCCAGCCCGGTACCCACGGCACTGGGCTATAATTGCCGGTTGCCGCCGATTCGGATGGCAAGTTCACGCCCGTTGCGGCCGTGTGCGGGGTTGTCCGGCACGTGCGCGCTGCGATGGGTCGCCTGTCCCTGTAAAGGAATCACCATGATCGACAAACAAGTCAAGGCCGACGTCATTGCGGCCAACGCCCGTGCAGCCGCCGATACCGGCAGCCCGGAAGTGCAAGTGGCCATCCTGACCGCTCGCATCAACGAACTCACCCCCCACTTCAAGCAGCACGCCAAGGATCACCATGGTCGCCGCGGCCTGCTGCGCATGGTCAGCCGCCGTCGCAAGCTGCTGGACTACCTCAAGACCAAGGACGCTGACCGCTACGTGGCCCTGATCAAGAAGCTGGGCCTGCGCAAGTAATCGCACGGGTCCGGATGCTCGAAACGCCTGGGTTGGTTCGCTGGCTCAGGCGTTTTGCGCTTCATTCCTTCGGAGATTCCGCACGACGAGCGAAGCTGTGTCATTCCAAGGGGGCTGAAGCCGGCTTCGGCCGCTGTTTTTCAGTCCCTCTGGAATGGCATCGTGTTCCGAACGTGGTGTTTCCGGGCTCCGGGTGCTGCCTCAGGCACCCAATCAACAGGAGATATCCATGACGATGTTCAACAAAGTCACCAAGACCTTCCAGTGGGGCCAGCACACGGTCCGCATGGAAACCGGCGAAATCGCCCGTCAGTCCAGCGGCGCCGTGCTGCTCGACATGGATGGCACCGTGGTGCTGGCCACCGTGGTGGCGCGCAAGGAAGCCAAGGCCGGCCAGGACTTCTTCCCGCTGACCGTTGACTACCTCGAAAAGTCGTACGCTGCCGGCAAGATCCCGGGCAGCTTCTTCAAGCGCGAAGGCCGCCCCAGCGAGTTCGAGACGCTGACCAGCCGCCTGATCGACCGCCCGATCCGCCCGCTGTTCCCGGAAGGCTTCTTCAACGAAGTCCAGGTCGTCATCCACACGGTGTCGTTGAATCCCGAAGTGGACGCTGACATCGCGGCCATGATCGCCACCTCGGCGGCCCTGTCGGTGTCCGGCATCCCCTTCAATGGCCCGATCGGCGCCGCCCGCGTGGGCTACGTCAACGGCCAGTACGTGCTCAATCCGGGTCAGACCGAGCGCCAGAACAGCCAGATGGATCTGGTGGTGGCGGGCACGCAGGCTGCGGTGCTGATGGTCGAATCTGAAGCCCAGCAACTGTCGGAAGAGATCATGCTGGGCGCTGTGGTGTTCGGCCACGAGCAGGGCAACATCGCCATCGCCGCCATCAATGAACTGGTGCGCGATGCGGGCAAGCCCGAATGGAGCTGGCAGCCGCCGGCCAAGGACGAGCCGCTGATCGCCAAGGTGGAAGCCCTGGGCAAGGCCAAGCTCGAAGCCGCCTATCAGATCCGCAACAAGCAGGCCCGCACGCAAGCCTGCCGCGAAGCCTATGCCGCGGTCATGGATGGCCTGAAGGCCGAAGGCGTCGAATTCGACGGCGTGGCCGTCGAAGGCCTTCTGTTCAACATCGAAGCCGCGATCGTCCGTGGCCAGATCCTGGCCGGTGAGCCGCGCATCGACGGTCGCGATACCCGCACCGTGCGTCCCATCGAAATTCGCAACAGTGTGCTGCCGCGCACCCACGGCTCGGCCCTGTTCACCCGCGGTGAAACCCAGGCCCTGGTGGTTGCCACGCTCGGTACCGACCGCGACGCCCAGCGCATCGACGCGCTGGCCGGCGAGTTCGAAGACCGCTTCATGCTGCACTACAACATGCCGCCGTTCGCCACTGGCGAAACCGGTCGCGTGGGCAGCCCCAAGCGCCGCGAAATCGGCCACGGCCGTCTGGCCAAGCGCGCCCTGGTCGCCGCGCTGCCGAGCAAGGAAGACTTCCCCTACACCATCCGTGTGGTCTCGGAAATCACCGAATCCAATGGCTCCTCGTCGATGGCTTCTGTTTGCGGTGGCTGCCTGGCCCTGATGGATGCCGGCGTGCCCATGAAGGCACACGTGGCTGGTATCGCCATGGGTCTGATCAAGGAAGGTAACCGCTTTGCGGTGCTGACCGACATCTTGGGCGATGAGGACCACCTGGGCGACATGGACTTCAAGGTGGCTGGTACCACCAATGGCGTGACCGCTCTGCAGATGGACATCAAGATCCAGGGTATCACCAAGGAAATCATGCAGGTCGCCCTGGCCCAGGCCAAGGAGGCGCGCATGCACATCCTGGGCAAGATGCAGGAAGCCATGGGCGAAGCCAAGACCGAGGTGAGCAACTTCGCGCCCAAGCTCTACACCATGAAGATCAATCCGGAGAAGATCCGTGACGTGATCGGCAAGGGTGGCGCCGTGATCCGCGCGCTGACCGAAGAGACCGGCACCCAGATCAACATCGACGAAGACGGCACCATCACCATCGCCTCCACCGATGGTGCCAAGGCCGACGAAGCCAAGCGCCGCATCGAGCAGATCACGGCCGAAGTCGAAATCGGCAAGGTCTACGAAGGCCCGATCACCAAGATCCTGGACTTCGGCGCCCTGGTGAACCTGTTGCCCGGCAAGGACGGTCTGCTGCACATCAGCCAGATCGCCCACGAGCGCGTCGAGAAGGTCACGGACTACCTCAAGGAAGGCCAGATCGTGAAGGTCAAGGTGCTCGAGACCGACGAAAAGGGACGCGTCAAGCTGTCCATGAAGGCCCTGCTGGATCGTCCGGAGCGTGCCGAACGCCCGGAGCGCGCTGAACGCGCACCGGCGGACATGGAGGCTGCCCAGCAGCAACAGCAACAGCAGCAATAAGCGGCAGGCCGTGACCACGATGCAAGCGGTCGAAATCAGCGCTTTCGGCGCGCCCGAGGTCTTGCGCCTGGTGCAGCGCCCACTTCCGGAGGCCGGTAGCGGAGAGGTGCTGATCCGCGTGCACGCCTCCGGGGTGAACCGGCCCGATGTCCTGCAGCGCAAGGGGGCTTATCCGCCACCGCCCGGCGCTCCGGATCTGCCGGGACTGGAAGTGGCTGGCGTCATCGTTTCGGGGGATGCGGCTGCGCTGTCGGCTGCGGGCCTGAGTGTCGGAGATCGCGTCTGCGCGCTCGTCGCTGGCGGTGGGTATGCCGAATACTGCGTCGCGCCCGTGGCGCAGTGTCTGCCTGTCCCGGCGGGTCTGGATGATGTGCAGGCGGCCTCCTTGCCCGAGACCTTCTTCACGGTCTGGAGCAACGTGTTCGATCGCGGCCGTCTGCAGCCCGGTGAAACCCTGCTGGTGCAGGGGGGTACCAGTGGCATTGGCGTGACGGCGATCCAGCTGGCCAAGGCTGCCGGGGCGCACGTGATCGCCACCGCCGGGAGTGCCCACAAATGCGCGGCCTGCCTGGCCCTGGGTGCTGACCATGCCATCAACTACCGCGAGCAGGACTTTGTGGCGGTGGCGCGGGAACTGACCGGTGGCCGTGGCGTCGACGTGGTGCTCGACATGGTGGCAGGCGACTATGTGGCGCGCGAGGTGGAGTGCCTGGCCGAAGACGGCCGGCTGGTCATCATTGCGGTGCAGGGCGGGGTGCAGTCCGGCTTCAATGCGGGTCTGGTGCTTCGTCGCCGGCTGGTGATCACCGGTTCGACCCTGCGCCCGCGGCCAGTGGCCTTCAAGGCGGCGATTGCCACCTCGTTGCGCCAGCAAGTCTGGCCCTGGCTCGAACAAGGGCTGGTGCGGCCTGTGGTTCACGCCACTTTTGAAGCGGCGCGCGCTGCCGAAGCGCACGCCCTCATGGAGACCAACCAGCACATCGGCAAGATCGTGCTGACCTGGTCCTGAATCCCGCGGAGATTTCGGATGAGCAGAAAACTGATCGCAGGCAACTGGAAGATGAATGGTGGCCTCGCCGCCAACGAAAGCCTGGTCAAGGCCATGCTGGCCGGTTTGGCCGCGCCCGCCTGTGACGTGGCCTTGTGCGCGCCGGCGCCGTATCTGGCGCAGTTGCAGGAGCTGCTGCAAGGCAGTCCGATCGCCTGGGGAGCGCAAGACGTGTCTGCCCACGAGCAGGGTGCTTTCACCGGTGAGGTGAGCGCGGCCATGCTCAAGGACTTTGCCTGCCGCTATGCCCTGGTCGGTCATTCCGAGCGGCGGCAGTACCACGGTGAAACCGATGAGACGGTGGCGACCAAGGCGCAGCGCGCGCTGGCCGCCGGCATCACCCCGATCGTGTGTGTCGGTGAGACGCTGGCGCAACGCGAAGCCGGTGAGACCGAGCTGGTGGTCAAGCGCCAACTGGCGGCGGTGATTCACGCAGTGGGCCACTGCATCACCGAAATCGTGGTGGCCTATGAGCCGGTCTGGGCCATCGGGACGGGCAAGACCGCCACACCCGAGCAGGCACAGCAGGTGCACGCCGTGCTGCGGGCGCAACTGGCGGCGGCGACGACCAACCCGAAGCGGGTGCCGATTGTCTATGGGGGCAGCATGAACGCCGCCAATGCGGCCAGTCTGCTGGCTCAGCCCGACATCGACGGAGGCTTGATCGGCGGTGCGTCGCTCAAGGCTGCCGATTTTCTGACCATTGTGGCGGCGGCTGGCTGAGCCGGCTGCGCCTGTCTATCCTGGAGCAAGCATGAACATTCTGTTGACCATCCTGCAGGCGGTGCAGATCCTGACCGCCATCGGCATGATTGGCCTGATCCTGATGCAGCACGGCAAGGGGGCCGATGCTGGTGCGGCCTTTGGTGGTGGTGGCTCGGGCTCGGCGAGCCTGTTCGGCGCCAGTGGCGGGGCGAACTTCCTTTCGCGTACCACGGCCGTGCTGGCGACGGTGTTTCTGGCCAGTACGCTCGCACTGGCCTACTTCGGCAACTTGCGCACGACGGCGGCACCGTCAGGCAGCGTGCTGGAAGGCGTGATGGCCCCTGCGCCAGCCACGTCGCAACCGGCGGCCCAGCCGGGAACCACCGAGGTGCCCGCAGGTGACGCGGCGCCGGCCGGTGCCGCGCAGATTCCTGGGCAATAACAGGGCGAGATGCACCGCGGGTGGGCATGTCCTGTCTGCGGTTTTTTGCATCGCACCATCCCAACGCATTTGTTCGGAAATTCAGAAGCACGCCTCGAAAACCGAGGGTGTTTCAGGGTAAACTCTAAGGATTGCCAGCCGGGTACCCCACGACCTTTTTGGACCCGGCAAGCAGACCAGCCGACGTGGTGAAATTGGTAGACACGCTATCTTGAGGGGGTAGTGGCGAAAGCTGTGCGAGTTCGAGTCTCGCCGTCGGCACCAGATCTTTGGCATCCATGGCAGCCCATGCCATGCACGCGGAAAAACCAAGATGAGCCTCCAGCAATACCTTCCTGTGCTTTTGTTCATTCTGGTTGGTATCGCTGTCGGTATTCTTCCCCAGGTTCTCGGCTACATCCTCGGTCCCAACCGGCCTGACGCCGCCAAAAACTCTCCGTATGAATGCGGCTTCGAGGCTTTCGAAGACGCGCGCATGAAGTTTGATGTCCGCTACTACCTCGTGGCCATCCTCTTCATTCTCTTCGACCTCGAAATCGCCTTCCTCATTCCCTGGGCCGTGGCTTTCACCGACATCGGTGTCACCGGGTTCTGGGCGGGTGTGGTGTTCCTGGCGATCCTGGTGGTCGGCTTCGCATACGAATGGAAAAAGGGCGCGCTCGACTGGGAGTGATCCCTTGTCGGGCCCTGTCAATGCGTGCGGACATGCTGTTCGCGTGCGATGGAGCTGTGCATGATTGAAGGTGTGTTCAAGGAAGGGTTCGTCACCACCAGCTACGACGCTGTGGTGAACTGGGCCAAGACCGGATCGCTCTGGCCCATGACCTTTGGTCTGGCTTGCTGTGCGGTCGAAATGATGCACGCGGCCGCGGCGCGTTACGACATCGGCCGTTTCGGTGCCGAGGTGTTTCGCGCCAGTCCGCGCCAGTCAGATCTGATGATCGTGGCAGGGACGCTGTGCAACAAGATGGCACCGGCTTTGCGCAAGGTGTATGACCAAATGGCCGAGCCGCGCTGGGTGTTATCCATGGGCTCCTGCGCCAATGGCGGGGGCTATTACCACTACAGCTATTCGGTGGTGCGCGGGTGTGATCGCATCGTGCCCGTGGATGTGTATGTGCCGGGTTGTCCGCCCACTGCCGAGGCGCTGCTGTACGGGATCATCCAGCTGCAGCAAAAGATTCGCCGCACCAACACGATTGCACGGGCCTGACCCGGCGTTGCGAAAGACGCTCCCATGAGTGATACAGATTCCTCCGTTGCCATCCATCCCGAGGCTTTGCGCGCCAGCTTGGCGACTTTGCTCGGTGGGCGTGTGCTGACTGTCGATCTCGTGCGCGATGAGGTGACGGTCACCGTCTCGGCGGCGAACTACCTGGAGGTCATGCAGGTTTTGCGCGATGCGCCTCAGGCCAGTTTCGAGCAGCTGATCGACCTGTGTGGTGTCGACTACGCGAGCTACGGCGACGGTCGCTGGGAAGGCGCCCGTTTTGCCGTGGTTTCGCACCTGCTTTCGGTGAGTCTCAATCAGCGCGTGCGGGTGCGTGTCTTCTGTGCCGACGACGACTTTCCCGTGGTGGCCTCGGTGGCGGGGCTGTGGAACTCGGCCAACTGGTACGAGCGCGAGGCCTTCGATCTGTATGGCATCGTGTTCGAAGGGCACGACGATCTGCGCCGGATCCTCACCGACTACGGTTTCATCGGCCATCCGTTCCGCAAGGATTTCCCGCTGTCGGGGCATGTGGAAATGCGCTACGACGCCGAGCGTCAACGCGTGGTGTACGAACCGGTGAGCATCGAGCCGCGCGAAATCACCCCGCGCGTGATCCGCGAGGACAACTACGGGGGCCTGCACTGAGGGCGGCAGCCCGTCTGGCGGAAATCACATGGCAGAGATCAAGAACTACACCCTGAACTTCGGCCCTCAGCACCCGGCCGCACACGGCGTGCTGCGCCTGGTGCTGGAGCTGGACGGCGAAGTCGTCCAGCGCGCGGACCCCCATATCGGCCTGCTGCACCGCGCCACCGAAAAACTGGCCGAACACAAGACCTTCATCCAGTCGCTGCCTTACATGGACCGGCTGGATTACGTGTCCATGATGTGCAACGAGCACGCCTACTGCCTGGCCATCGAAAAACTGCTGGGCATCGAGGTGCCGATCCGCGCCCAATACATCCGCGTGATGTTCAGCGAGATCACCCGTCTGCTCAACCACCTGATGTGGCTGGGCTCGCACGGCAACGACTGCGGCAGCTCGACCATCCTGATCTACGCTTTCCGCGAGCGTGAAGATCTGTTCGACATGTACGAGGCGGTGTCGGGTGCGCGCATGCACGCGGCCTACTTCCGCCCGGGTGGTGTCTACCGTGATCTGCCGGACAGCATGCCGCAGTACAAGGTCAGCAAGGTGCGCAATGCCAAGGGCATCGAGGCGCTCAACCAGAATCGTCAGGGTTCGCTGCTGGACTTCATCGACGATTTCACCCAGCGTTTCCCTACCTACCTGGGCGAATACCACACGCTGCTGACCGACAACCGCATCTGGAAGCAGCGTACGGTGGGTATCGGTGTGGTGCCGCCCGAACGGGCACTCAACCTGGGCATGACCGGTCCCATGCTGCGCGGTTCTGGCATTGCCTGGGACCTTCGCAAGAAGCAGCCGTACGATGTGTACGACCGCATGGAATTCGACATTCCGGTCGGCAAGACGGGCGACACCTACGACCGCTACCTCGTCCGCATGGAAGAGATGAAGCAGTCCAACCGCATCATCAAACAATGTGTGGACTGGCTGCGCGTGAACCCGGGCCCGGTGATCACCGACAACCACAAGGTGGCGCCGCCTTCGCGCGAATCCATGAAGTCCAACATGGAAGAGCTGATTCACCATTTCAAGCTCTTTACTGAAGGTTTCCATGTGCCCGAAGGTGAAGCCTACGCCGCCGTCGAGCATCCCAAGGGGGAGTTCGGCATCTATTTGGTGAGCGACGGCGCCAACAAGCCTTACCGTCTGAAGATCCGTGCTCCCGGCTTCGCCCATCTGGCGACGCTCAACGAAATGGCCCGCGGCCACATGCTGGCGGATGCGGTGGCCATCATCGGCACCATGGACATCGTTTTCGGAGAGATCGACCGATGAGCGCCCCATCGACTTCCGCCGCCCCGGTGGCGGCCCAGCAGTTGTCCGAATCCACCCGCACGCGATTCGCGCGCGAGGTGGCCAAGTACCCGGCCGGCCAGGCCCAGTCGGCCGTGATGGCCTGCCTGTCGATCGTTCAGCAGGAGCAGGGCTGGGTCAGCCGCGAAGCCGAGCTGGCGATTGCCGAGTACCTGGGCATTCCGGTCATGGCCGTGCATGAGGTCACGACCTTCTACAACATGTACAACCAGCAGCCGGTGGGCAAGTACAAGCTCAACGTCTGTACCAACCTGCCCTGCCAATTGCGTGGCGGCAACGAAGCGCTTGCGCATCTGGCGCACAAGCTGGGCATTCAGATGGGTGGCACGACAGCCGATGGCCTGTTCACGCTGCAGCAATGCGAATGCCTCGGGGCCTGCGCCGACGCCCCGGTGATGCTCGTGAACGACCGCAACATGTGCAGCTTCATGAGCCACGACAAGCTCGACCAACTCGTTGACGGCCTCAAGGCGGTGGAGGGCAAGGCATGAACGCCGAGCAGGTGATCCAGCAATTCAGCGCCACCGGTGTGCAGACCTGCTTTCATGGCCGGCATATCAACCCGCAGATCTACGCCGATTTGAACGGCAGCAACTGGTCGATCAAGGACTACGAGGCCCGTGGCGGCTACCAGGCGCTGCGCAAGATCCTGGGGCAGGACGGCGGTGAAGGCCTGACGCAGGACCAGGTGATCGCGACGATGAAGGACTCGGGCCTGCGTGGCCGGGGTGGCGCGGGTTTCCCGACCGGCCTGAAGTGGAGCTTCATGCCCCGCCAGTTCCCTGGCCAGAAGCACCTGGTGTGCAATTCCGACGAGGGCGAGCCCGGCACTTGCAAAGACCGCGACATCCTCATGTACAACCCGCACATCGTCATCGAAGGGATGGCGATTGCGGCGTACGCGATGGGCATCTCCATCGGCTACAACTACATCCACGGCGAGATCTTCGAGGTGTACGAGCGCTTCGAGGCGGCCCTGGAAGAAGCCCGTGCCGCCGGCTTCCTGGGTGACCGGATCCTGGGTTCGAACTTCAGCTTCCAGCTGCATGCGCACCATGGCTTCGGCGCCTACATCTGTGGTGAAGAAACTGCGTTGCTGGAATCGCTGGAAGGCAAGAAGGGCCAACCCCGCTTCAAGCCGCCATTCCCGGCCAGCTTCGGCCTGTACGGGAAGCCGACCACCATCAACAACACCGAGACCTTTGCGGCGGTCCCCTGGATCATCCGCAATGGCGGTCAGGCCTATCTGGAATGCGGCAAGCCCAACAACGGCGGGACCAAGATCTTCTCGGTCTCGGGTGACGTGAACCTGCCCGGCAACTATGAGGTGCCATTGGGCACGCCGTTCACCAAGCTGCTCGAATTGGCAGGCGGCGTGCGCACGGGCCGTCAGCTCAAGGCGGTGATTCCGGGCGGCTCTTCTGCCCCGGTGCTCCCTGCGCACATCATCAACGAGTGCACCATGGACTACGACTCGATCTCTAAAGCGGGGTCGATGCTCGGTTCGGGTGCCGTGATCGTGATGGACGACAGCCGCTGCATGGTCGAGTCGCTCAAGCGCCTGTCCTATTTCTACATGCACGAATCCTGCGGTCAGTGCACCCCTTGCCGCGAGGGGACGGGTTGGCTCTGGCGTCTGGTCGACAAGATCCAGCGTGGGGAAGCCAAACCGGCCGACATGGATTTGCTGGACAACGTGGCTGAGAACATCATGGGCCGCACCATCTGCGCGCTCGGCGATGCCGCTGCCATGCCGGTGCGCGCCATGCTCAAGCATTTCCGCCCCGAGTTCGCGGCCCTGATCAAGGCCGATGCAGCCGCCTCGCAGGCCGCCTGAACACGACGAGACGAGTAAAACACATGGTTGAAATCGAACTCGACGGCCAGAAGGTCGAAGTCCCGCCAGGCAGCATGGTGATGCATGCCGCCGAGAAGGCCGGCACCTACATCCCGCATTTCTGCTACCACAAGAAGCTGTCCATCGCCGCCAACTGCCGCATGTGTCTGGTGGATGTGGAGAAAGCGCCCAAGCCCATGCCCGCCTGCGCCACGCCGGTGACGATGGGCATGATCGTGCGCACCAAGTCCGACAAGGCCATCAAGGCCCAGAAGTCGGTGATGGAGTTCCTGCTCATCAACCACCCGCTGGACTGCCCGATCTGCGACCAGGGTGGCGAGTGCCAACTGCAGGATCTGGCCGTGGGCTACGGTGGTGGTGCTTCGCGCTACGCCGAGGAAAAGCGCGTGGTGTTCCACAAGAACGTGGGCCCGCTGATCTCCATGGAGGAGATGAGCCGCTGCATCCATTGCACCCGCTGCGTGCGCTTCGGTCAGGAAATTGCCGGCGCCATGGAATTGGGCATGTCTCACCGGGGTGAACATTCCGAGATCGAAACCTTCGTCGGCCAGACGGTGGACTCCGAGCTCTCGGGCAACATGATCGATATCTGCCCGGTCGGGGCGCTGACCAGCAAGCCTTTCCGGTACCACGCCCGCACCTGGGAGCTCTCGCGCCGCAAGAGTGTGAGCCCGCACGATTCGACCGGCGCCAACCTGATCGTTCAGGTGAAGAACCACCAGGTCATGCGCGTGGTGCCGCTGGAGAACGAGGCCGTCAACGAGTGCTGGATCGCCGATCGCGACCGCTTCTCGTACGAGGCGCTCAATGGGGAAGACCGTCTGACCCAGCCCATGATCAAGCAGGGCAGCGAATGGCAGTCCGTTGACTGGCAGACCGCGCTGGAATACGTGGCCAATGGCCTCAAGCAGGTCAAGTCGGAACATGGGGCCGGGGCCATTGGCGTGTTGGCCAGCCCGCACAGCACGGTGGAAGAGCTGGCCCTGGCGGGCGCATTGGTGCGTGGCCTGGGCAGCGAAAACATCGACAGCCGCCTGCGCCATGCCGATTTCGGCAATGCAGCGATCACCGGCGCCGCCCGCTGGCTGGGCACCGATATCGCAAGCCTGTCGACGCTGCAGCGCGTCCTGGTGGTGGGCGCCAACCTGCGCAAGGACCATCCGCTGTTTGCTCAGCGCATTCGGCAGGCCGCCCGCAAGGGTGCCGAGGTGTCGGCTCTGGTGGCTGCACAGCCGGAGTGGGCGTTGCCGCTTGCGCACACCGTGCTCGCCGACAGCAGTGTGTGGGTGTCGGCACTGGCCGGGATCGCGGCGGCTGTAGCGGCCGAAGCGGGCGTGCAACCGCCGGTGGCCGGATCGGTGACCGACGAGGCCCGCGCCGTGGCCCGTTCGCTGCTCAGTGGGGAACACAAAGCCATTCTTCTGGGCAATGCCGCAGCGCATCACGAAAAAGCCTCCAGCCTGCTGTCGCTGGCCAACTGGATCGGTGCGCAGACCGGTGCCACGGTGGGTTACCTCACCGAAGCCGCCAACACCGTGGGGGCGCAACTGGTGCGCGCCGTGCCGGGGCAGGGCGGCCTGAACGCCAGCCAGATGCTGGGTGGTGGGCTCAAGGCGGCCGTCTTGCTGAACACGGAACCCGCTGCCGACAGCGCGGCCGGTGAAGCGGGTCTGAAGTCGGCCGATCTGGTCGTGACCCTGAGCCCGTTCAAGACCAACCTCGACATCAGCGACGTGCTGCTGCCGATGGCTCCGTTTACCGAAACCTCTGGCTCTTTCGTCAATGCCGAAGGCCGGCTACAGAGCTTCCAGGCGGTGGTTCGCCCTCTGGCCGAGACCCGCCCCGGCTGGAAGGTCTTGCGCGTACTGGGCAATCTGCTCGGCCTGGCGGGCTTTGATGCCGACTCTTCGCAGGCGGTGCTTGCTGCCGCGCTGCCTGGCGTGACCGCCGGTGCCTTTGTCGATGCGGCCCGTCTGTCCAACGCCGATGCCGGCGTGGGGCCGGCAGCAGCCGACCAAAGCCCGGCTGGCGCCGCCCCCTGTGTGGCCTCGATTTACCAGCTCGATGCGCTGGTGCGCCGTGCGCCCTCGCTGCAACTCACGAGCGATGCGCGCGCAGCCCGTGCGGCCGCGCAAGGAGTCCAAGCATGATCGATGCGATGTACAACGGAGGCCTTGGCCTGATCGACGCCTCCTGGTGGACCGCAGCCGCTTGGCCGGTCATCTGGGGCCTGATCAAGATCGTGGCCGTGCTGCTGCCTCTGCTGGGGGCGGTGGCTTACCTCACGCTCTGGGAGCGCAAGCTCCTGGGCTTTATGCAGGTGCGCCATGGTCCCAACCGCGTCGGCCCGTTGGGTTTGCTGCAACCGATCGCCGATGCGCTCAAGCTGCTCACGAAGGAGCTGATCCGTCCCTCGGCAGCAGCCAATGGTCTGTTCCGTCTCGGCCCGGTCATGGCCATCATGCCGGCGCTGGCTGCCTGGGTGGCTGTGCCGTTCGGCCCCGAGGCCGTGATTGCCAACATCAACGCCGGTATTCTGGTCATCCTGGCCATCACCTCCATCGAGGTGTACGGCGTGATCATCGCCGGCTGGGCCTCCAACTCCAAGTACGCTTTTCTGGGGGCGCTGCGTGCATCGGCCCAGATGGTGAGTTACGAAATCGCCATCGGTTTCTGCTTCCTGGTCGTCGTGATGACCGCTGGCAGCCTACAACTGGGCGAGATCGTGGCGTCGCAGTCCCGGGGTATGGGCGCCAACATGGGGCTGGGTTTCCTGTCGTGGAACTGGCTGCCGCTGTTGCCCATCTTCATCGTCTACCTGATCTCCGGCGTGGCCGAAACCAACCGCCACCCGTTCGACGTGGTGGAAGGCGAAGCCGAAATCGTGGCCGGCCACATGGTCGAGTACTCGGGCATGGGCTTTGCCATCTTCTTCCTGGCCGAATACGCGAGCATGTGGCTGGTGTCCATTCTGGCCGTGCTGATGTTCCTGGGCGGTTGGCTCTCGCCCGTGGCGGCGCTGGACTTCGTCCCAGGCTGGATCTGGCTGGCTGCCAAGACCTTCTTCGTGGTGTCGTGCTTCATCTGGATCCGCGCCACCTTCCCGCGCTTCCGCTATGACCAGATCATGCGTCTGGGCTGGAAGATCTTCATTCCCGTCACGCTCATCTGGCTGCTGCTCGTCGGTGGCCTGATGCAGACATCGTGGAACCTCTGGAAATAAGCCGGGCGAACGACCATGTCCACCACCGCTGTCGCTCCCTTTTCTCTGCGCGATTTTTTGAAGAGCTTCATGCTCGTGGAACTCGTCAAGGGCATGGCCCTGACGGGCCGCTACGCCTTGCGCCGCAAAGTCACGGTGCAGTTCCCTGAAGAAAAAACGCCGCTGTCTCCGCGTTTCCGTGGCCTGCACGCCCAGCGCCGCTATGAAAACGGCGAGGAACGTTGCATCGCCTGCAAGCTGTGCGAAGCCGTCTGCCCTGCCGTCGCCATCACCATCGAGGCCGGTGAGCGCGAAGACGGCACCCGTCGTACCACCCGCTACGACATCGATCTGACCAAGTGCATCTTCTGCGGTTTCTGCGAAGAAGCCTGCCCGGTCGACGCCATCGTGGAGACGCAGATCTTCGAATACCACGGTGAAAAGCGCGGCGATCTGTACTTCACCAAGGACATGCTGCTGGCCGTGGGCGACCGGTACGAGCCCGAGATTGCTGCGGCCAAGGCAGCGGACGCCAAGTACCGCTGAGCCGAAAGACGACAACATGGATTACCAGACCGGCTTTTTCTACCTGTTCACGGCGGTGCTGCTGTTTGCTGCCTTCCGTGTCGTGACCTCGCGCAACCCCGTGCACGCCGTGCTCTACCTGATGCTGGCGTTTTCGCAGGCCTCGGGCCTGTGGCTTCTGCTCAAGGCCGAATTTCTCGGCCTGACGCTGGTGCTGGTGTACCTGGGGGCGGTGATGGTGCTGTTCCTCTTCGTGGTGATGATGCTGGACATCCGCCTGGAAGGGGATCGCTGGAGCTTCTGGCAGCACTTCCCGCTGGCGGCGGTATTGGGTGGCCTGGTGGCCGCCGAGATCATCGCTGTCCAGTGGGTGGGGTTCCCCGAACTGGCCACGCCGGCTGTTGCGGCGGCTGAGGTCTCCAACACCAAGGCACTGGGCATCCTGCTCTACACCGAATACCTGTATCCGATCCAGGTGGCGGCCGTGATCCTGCTGGTGGCCATGGTGGCGGCGATTGCGCTGACGCTGCGCCACCGCAAGGACAGCAAATTCATCAATGCGGGTGACCAGGTGCGCGTGCGCGCGGCCGATCGCCTGGTGGTGGTCCCGGTGGCCACCACGCGCAAGGCCGAGGCCGCACCTGCGGCAGACGCGGCGACCCCGGAGGAGGGCCAGAAGGCATGAGTCTCACACTCGGACATTTCCTTGCCGTCGGTGCGATCCTTTTCGCGCTGTCGGTTGTCGGCATCTTTCTGAACCGGAAGAACCTCATCGTGCTGCTGATGGCCATCGAGCTGATGCTGCTGGCCGTGAACATGAACTTTGTGGCGTTCTCCCATTTCCTGGGCGACATGCATGGCCAGGTGTTCGTGTTCTTCATCCTGACCGTGGCGGCCGCCGAGTCGGCGATCGGTCTGGCCATCCTGGTGCTGCTGTTCCGCAACCGCTCGTCGATCAGCGTCGAGGAACTCAACGCGCTCAAGGGTTAAGCCCGCAAAAGAACAGGCAAACAGATGAGCACAACCCTTTCTGCAACGACGCTGCTGGCCGTACCGCTTGCGCCCCTGGTGGGCTCGGCGCTGGCCGGCATTCTGGGCACGGCTTTTGGCGGTAACGTGATGGGCCGTCGCGCTTCCCACACTTTCACGATCCTGGGCGTGCTGATCGCCTTCATCCTCTCGGCGATCACCCTCAAAGATGTGATCGCCGGGGCCCGCTTCAACGACACGATCTACGAATGGATGCAGATCGGTAGCCTGAAGATGGAAATCGGCTTCATGGTCGATGGCCTGACCGCCATGATGATGTGCGTGGTGACCTTCGTGTCGCTGATGGTGCACATCTACACCATCGGCTACATGGAAGAGGATGCCGGCTACAACCGTTTCTTCGCCTACATCTCGCTGTTCACCTTCTCCATGCTCATGCTGGTCATGAGCAACAACCTGCTCCAGCTGTTCTTCGGCTGGGAAGCCGTGGGCCTGGTGTCGTACCTGCTGATCGGTTTCTGGTTCAACAAGCCGACGGCCATCTTCGCCAACATGAAGGCCTTCCTGGTCAACCGCGTGGGCGACTTCGGCTTCATCCTGGGCATCGGCCTGATCGTGGCCTACACGGGCACGATGAACTACACCGAGATCTTCGCCAAGGCTGGCGAGCTGGGTGTCATCGAGTTCCCCTGGTACGTGTTCGGCCAGGAGCCGCTGCTGGTGACCGTCATCTGCATCTGCCTGTTCATTGGGGCGATGGGCAAGTCGGCCCAGTTTCCCTTGCATGTGTGGCTGCCTGACTCGATGGAAGGCCCCACCCCGATTTCCGCGCTGATCCATGCCGCCACGATGGTGACTGCCGGCATCTTCATGGTCAGCCGCATGTCGCCCCTGTTCGAGTTGTCGGACGCTGCGCTGAACTTCATCCTGATCATCGGTGCCATCACGGCCCTGTTCATGGGCTTCCTCGGCATCATCCAGAACGACATCAAGCGGGTGGTCGCCTACTCGACGCTGTCGCAATTGGGCTACATGACCGTCGCGCTGGGCGCTTCCGCCTATTCGGTGGCCGTGTTCCACCTGATGACGCACGCCTTCTTCAAAGCCCTGCTGTTCCTGGCCGCCGGCTCGGTCATCATCGGCATGCACCACAACCAGGACATCCGCTGGATGGGCAACGTGCGCAAGTACATGCCCATCACCTGGATCACGTCTCTTCTGGGTACGCTGGCCCTCATTGGCACGCCTTTCTTCTCGGGTTTCTATTCCAAGGACTCGATCATCGAGGCGGTGCACTTCAGCAACCTGCCCGCCGCCGGTTTCGCCCATTTCGCGGTGTTGGCGGGTGTGTTCGTCACCTCGTTCTACTCGTTCCGCCTGTACTTCCTGGTTTTCCACGGCAAGGAACGCTACGACCAGAACCCGGATGTGCACCACGACGATCATCACGATGACCACGGCCACCATGGCGACGGCAAGCCGCACGAATCACCCTGGGTCGTGACAGTGCCGCTGTTGCTGCTGGCGATTCCGTCGGTGGTCATCGGCTACCTGACGATCTCGCCGCTGGTGTTCGGTGACTTCCTGGCCGATGCCATCACGGTCAACAACGCGGCCCACCCGGCCATGGCGGAGTTCGCCTCGGTCTTCCACGGTCCGCTGAAGATGGCCCTGCACGCCGTGTCGACGCCCCCGTTGTACTTGGCTCTCGCGGGCGCCGTGTCCGCCTGGTACATGTACATGGTCAACCCGGCCGTTCCGGCGGCCATCGCCCGCGCGCTCAAGCCGCTGGTGACGATTCTCGAGAACAAGTACTACCTCGACTGGTTCAACGAAAACGTGCTGGCCCGTGGCGCACGGCTGATCGGTATGGGCCTCTGGAAGGGCGGTGATCGTGGCGTCATCGAAGGTGGCGTCGTCAACGCCAGCTGGAAGCTTGTGGGTGCGATGTCTGCCATCGTGCGGCATCTGCAGTCGGGCTATCTGTACCACTACGCGCTGTTGATGATCGTGGGCGTCATGCTGTTCATGACCTGGTTCGTGTGGCTCGCCAAATAAGGAGAAGAACAACATGGGTTTGCTGAGCCTTGCGATCTGGGTGCCGATCTTTTTTGGCACCGCGCTGCTCGCCTTCGGGCGCGACGAGCACGCCGGCGCCGTGCGCTGGATGGCGCTGATTGGTGCTCTGGCCGGTCTGGCGGTGACGTGGCCGGTGTACGCCGGTTTCGAGACCGGTTCGGCCGCGATGCAACTGGTCGAGAAAAGCCTCTGGATCGAGCGTTTCAATGTGCACTACCACCTGGGTGTGGACGGCATCTCGCTGTGGCTCGTACCGCTGACCGCCTTCATCACCGTGATCGTGGTGCTGGCCGGCTGGGAGGTGATCACCGAGCGCGTCAACCAGTACATGGGCGCGTTCCTGATCCTCTCCGGCCTGATGATCGGTGTGTTCACCTCGCTGGACGCTATGCTGTTCTACGTCTTCTTCGAGGCGACGCTGATCCCGATGTACCTCATCATCGGGATCTGGGGTGGCCCGAACAAGATCTACGCCGCGTTCAAGTTCTTCCTCTACACGCTGATGGGCTCGCTGCTCATGCTGGTGGCGCTGGTCTATCTGTACAACGTTTCGGGAGGCAGTTTCGACCTGGCGACCTGGCACCAGCTCAAGATCGGTGCGCATGCCCAGACCCTGCTGTTCTTCGCCTTTTTCGCTGCGTTTGCGGTGAAGGTGCCGATGTGGCCCGTCCACACCTGGCTGCCCGATGTGCACGTCGAAGCGCCCACCGGTGGATCGGCCGTGCTGGCGGCCATCATGCTGAAGCTGGGTGCCTACGGTTTTCTGCGTTTCTCGCTGCCCATCGCACCCGATGCGTCGCACGAATGGGCATGGCTGATGATTGCGCTGTCGCTCATCGCCGTGATCTACGTTGGCCTGGTGGCGATGGTCCAGCAGGACATGAAGAAACTGGTGGCGTATTCGTCCGTCGCCCACATGGGGTTTGTGACCCTGGGCTTCTTCGTCTTCAACGACCTGGGTGTTTCCGGCGCCATCGTGCAGATGATCTCGCACGGCTTCGTGTCGGCGGCCATGTTCCTGGCCATCGGTGTGCTGTATGACCGGGTGCATTCGCGCGAGATCGCGGCCTATGGTGGTGTCGTCAACACCATGCCCCGTTTCGCGGCGTTTGCCCTGCTGTTCACCATGGCCAACGCCGGTCTTCCGGGTACCGCGGGTTTTGTCGGTGAGTGGATGGTGATCATTGCCGCGGTCAAGGCCAATTTCTGGGTCGGCATGTTGGCCGCCACGGCCCTGATCTTTGGCGCCGCCTATTCGCTGTGGATGTTCAAGCGCGTCTATCTGGGCGCACCGGGCAATGACGATGTGAAGGCGTTGACCGATATCAACAAGCGGGAATTCCTGGTGATGGCGCTGCTGGCCTTCATGGTGCTGTACATGGGTGTCTATCCGAAGCCCTTTACCGACGTCATGGACGCTTCGGTGGCCGAGCTGCTGCGCCACGTGGCCATCTCCAAACTCCCCTGAGGCACGACCGAGCGAAACACGAGAGACGTTCACATGATTGACAACCTCAGCTGGGTCACGGCATACCCTGAAATCCTCCTGCTGGTGATGGCCTGCGTGATTGCGTTGGTGGATCTGGCGGTCAAGACACCGCTGCGCGGTGCCACCTACGTGCTGACCCTGGCCACCCTGGCCGTGGTTGCCTACCTTCAGGGCAGCTACGCGGCCACCGGCCAAACCCTCCACGGCTTCGGTGGCATGATCGTCAGCGACCCCATGGGCAACTGGCTCAAGTGCTTTGCCAGCATCGCGGTGTTCGTCACCCTGGTGTATGGGCGCGGTTATGCGGGTGCGCGCGACATGATGCGGGGCGGTGAACTGTTCACGCTGTCGCTCCTGGCCTTGCTGGGCATGTTCGTGATGATCTCGGGTCACAACTTCCTGATCATCTACCTGGGTCTGGAACTGCTGACCCTGGCCAGCTATGCGCTGGTGGCTCTGCGCCGTGACGACCTCAACGCGACCGAGGCCGCGATGAAGTACTTTGTGCTGGGTGCGCTGGCCAGTGGCTTCCTGCTCTATGGCCTGTCCCTGGTGTATGGCGCCACGGGATCGCTCAACGTGACCGAGGTCATGCAAGCCATCGCTGGCGGTGAGGGTTCGCTCAAGGGTTCGGCCCAGGTGCTGGTGCTCGGGCTGGTGTTCGTGGTGGCGGGTCTTGCCTTCAAGCTCGGCGTCGTGCCTTTCCACATGTGGGTGCCTGACGTCTACCACGGTGCCCCCACGGCAGTGACACTGCTCATCGGTGGTGCACCCAAGCTGGCCGCCTTTGCCATCGTCGTGCGACTGCTGGCCGAAGGTCTGCAACCTCTGGCGGTCGACTGGCAGCAGATGCTGGCCGTCCTGGCCGTGCTGTCGCTGCTGGTGGGCAACCTGACCGCCATCGCGCAGAGCAACCTCAAGCGCATGCTGGCGTTTTCCACCATCGCGCAGATGGGCTTCCTGTTGCTGGCGCTGGTGGCGGGTGTTGTGGGCGACGACAAGAGCAATCTGGCCAACGCCTATGGCTCGGCCATGTTCTACGTCGTGTCCTATGTGCTGACCACGCTGGGCACCTTCGGGGTCATTCTGCTGCTATCGCGCCAGGGTTTCGAGTCCGAAGAGGTCCAGGACCTGGCTGGCCTGAACCAGCGCAGTCCGCTGTACGCGGGCATCATGGCGATCTTCATGTTTTCGCTCGCCGGTGTGCCGCCTTTGGTCGGCTTCTACGCCAAGCTGTCGGTGCTGCAGGCGCTGCTCGCCCATGGCGGTTCGTTCTACATCGGTCTGGCCGTGTTCGCCGTCATCATGTCGCTGATCGGCGCCTTCTACTACCTGCGTGTGGTGAAGGTGATGTACTTCGATGCACCGGCGCAGACCGCGCCGATCGAGGCCCCGGTCGAAGTGCGCTCGCTCCTGTCGCTCAACGGGGCGCTCGTGCTGGTGCTGGGTTTGTTGCCTGGCGGCCTCATGGCGCTGTGCGCCCAGGCGGTGGCTCAGCTGTTTGCCTGAGGTCGGTGGCGGCGGTGTGAACCTGTCGCCACCATCGCGATCCCATCCGCATGTCGCATTCTTTCTCCGTCTGGCTTGTCCTGCTCGTGGCCCTGACCGGCGCCAATCTGCCTTTTGTGAACAACCGATGGCTGGCGCTGTGGCCGCGCGGTGCGTCCGCTGCACCCAAGAGCCTGGGGGTGCGTCTGGCTGAACTGCTGGTGATGTATTTCTTCGTGGGCGGCATTGGTCTGGCGCTGGAGCAGTCGGCGGGCCAGATCTATTCCCAGGGCTGGGAGTTCTATGCCACCACCGCAGCGCTGTTCCTGACCCTGGCGTTTCCGGGCTTTGTGTGGCGCTATCTGTTCAAGCGCCGGAACTGAGCCGTGGACGCGCCGGCTGACGCGCATCTGCGCGAAGAACCTGTGGCCCGACAGGAGCTGTTGCGGGGCCATTTTCTCCACGCCGTGCGCGACACGGTCCGCCTCCCTTCGGGGCGCGAAGCGACACGGGAATACGTGCTGCACCCGGGCGCGGTGATGGTCATCGGCCTGCTCGACGATGGTCAGGTGGTGCTGGAGCGGCAATGGCGCCACCCGATGCGGCAGGCGATCATCGAATTCCCGGCCGGCAAGCTCGACGCGGGCGAAGGCAGCCTGGCGTGTGCCCGCCGTGAACTGCTCGAAGAGACGGGTTATAGCGCCGCCGAATGGGCGTTCGCCGGCCGCTTGGCGCCCACCATCGCCTATTCCGACGAGGTCATCGATATCTGGTTCGCGCGGGGCCTGGTGCCCGGTGAACGGCAACTCGACGACGGTGAATTCCTGGACGTCTTCAGCGCCACGCCGGAAGCCTTGCTTCAGGCCTGCCGCGACGGCACCACGATCGACAGCAAGACCCTGGTCGGGGCACTGTGGCTTCAGAATGTGCTCTCGGGCGCGTGGTCACTCGATTGGTCGGGGGCAATGCCAGCGGCCGTCGCCCGATAATCGCGCCATGAAGGTTCTCAACCTCCAGTGCGAGCACCAGCACACTTTTGAAGGCTGGTTCGCTTCCGAAGACGACTTCCAGCAGCAACGGGATCGGGGCCTGCTTGCGTGTCCTGTCTGCGGTGTAGCCCATGTCTTGAAGATGCCTTCCGCACCCCGCCTGAACCTGGGCGCTCCCCGGGAAGAGGATTCGCGCCTGCCCGCCGATGCGCCGAAGGTGCCACAGGCGCCGGCGCCCGAGCTTCAAGCCCGCCTTTTGAAGGCCATGCGTGAAATCGTGGCCCAGACCGAAGATGTCGGTGAGCGATTCGCCGATCAGGCCCGCGCCATGCACCAGGGCGACATCGCCCAGCGCAACATCCGCGGACGCGCCAGTCCCGAGGTGGCGATGGCCTTGATCGAGGAGGGTATCGACGTCGTGCCCCTGCCCGATCTGCCCGCCATCAAGGAAACCTTGCAGTGACCAGAGCCGCCTGAGCGGCTCCCGGCAGGGTGGCCGAACCACCCACCGGCAGTGAGCGTCATGCGCGAACCGCTTTCCTGTCAGGGGTACAGGCCGCGCATCTCGCGCGCGTGCAGGATGCGCTGGCAGGCCACAATGAAGGTCGCTGTGCGCAGCGATACCTTGTTCTCCTGGGCCACCTGCCAGACGCCTGCAAAGGCTTCCTGCATGATGCGCACCAGGCGCGCATTGATCTCGTCTTCGGTCCAGAAGAAGCTCGAGAAGTCCTGCACCCACTCGAAATAGCTGACCGTCACGCCGCCGGCGTTGGCGATCACGTCGGGCAGCACCAGCACACCCTTGTCGTTGAGGATGTCGTCGGCCTCCGGCGTCGTCGGGCCGTTGGCGCCCTCGATCACCATCTTGGCCTTGATGCGGCCCGCGTTGCCCTGGTGGATCTGGCCTTCAAGCGCTGCCGGGATGAGGATGTCGCAGTCCACGCTCCAGAAGTCGTCGTTGGCCATCGTTTCGGCGCCGGCAAAGCCGCCGACCCCGCCTGTCTGCTTGACGTGGGCGAGCAGGGCCGGTACGTCGAGGCCATTCGTGTTGAAGATGGTGCCGGTGTGATCCTGCACGGCCACGACCTTCGCCCCGGCTTCGGCAAACAGCTTGCCGGCGATACCACCCACATTGCCGAAGCCCTGGACCGCCACGCGCGCACCTTCGACGGGCAGGCCGGTGAGTTTGGCGGCCTCGATGCCGACGGTGAACACGCCCCGGCCGGTGGCCTCGACGCGGCCCAGCGAGCCACCCAGGTCCACCGGTTTGCCGGTCACCACGCCGGTGGCGGTGGCACCCACGTTCATGGAATACGTGTCCATCATCCAGGCCATGACCTGCCCGTTGGTGTTCACGTCGGGCGCCGGAATGTCCTTGGAGGGGCCGATCAGCAGGCCGATCTCGCTGGTGTAGCGGCGCGTCAGGCGCTCCAGCTCGCCGCGCGAAAGCTGCTTGGGATCGACACGGATGCCACCCTTGGCACCGCCATAGGGCACGTTCACGGCCGCGTTCTTGACCGACATCCACGCCGACAGCGCCATCACTTCCGAGAGCGTCACGTCCTGGTGAAAGCGCACACCGCCCTTGCCGGGGCCGCGGCTGAGGTTGTGTTGCACACGGTAGCCCTCGAAGTGGGCGATGGTGCCGTTGTCCAGCTCGATCGGCACGTCCACGACCAGAATGCGTTTGGGGCGCTTGAGCGTTTCCACCCAGCGCGCGAGCGGGCCCAGGTAGGGTGTCACGCGGTCGACCTGTTGCAGGTAGGTACCCCAGGGCCCGAGGTGGTTCGGGTCCAGATAGGAGGGCAGGGCGTGGGTGAAGGCGGCCGGCGAATTCGTGGCCGCAACCGGGGTGGAAGAGGGTGCTTGTGACATGGGCGAAAAGCTCCGAAGGGGTTCGTCGCCCCTGGTGGAGCCGACGGATCGAGAGCTTACGCAGGCCTTTTCAGCCTGTCCAAGGCCGGCTTGGCTGGACGTTATGCGTCAAACGCATAGTTATGCGCTCGCCGTGGTGACCGGCGCCAACGCAGGCTGTCTGGTCAGCTGAACTGCAGGGCGGCCAGTCGTGCGTAAAGACCGCCAGCCGCGACCAGTTCGGCATGGCTCCCTTGCTCGACGATGCGGCCGTGGTCCAGCACCACGATGCGGTCGGCCTGCTGCACAGTGGCCAGGCGGTGGGCGATCACCAGGGTGGTTCGGTCCTGCATGGCCGATTCGAGCGCGGCCTGCACGGCCCGCTCGCTTTGCGCGTCCAGCGCGCTGGTGGCCTCGTCGAGCAGCAGCAGGGGCGGGTTCTTGAGCATGGCGCGCGCGATGGCGATGCGCTGGCGCTGACCACCCGACAGACGCACCCCACGCTCGCCCAGGAAGCTGGCGTAGCCTTCCGGCAATTCGCGGATGAACGCGTCGGCATGCGCGGCGCGGGCGGCGGCGATCACCTCGTCGTCGCTGGCATCGGCACGACCGTAGCGGATGTTCTCCATCGCCGTGGTGGAGAAGATCACCGCATCCTGCGGCACCACACCGATGCGCGCGCGCAGTGCCTGCAGATCCATCTGGTCAATGGGCACGCCGTCCAGCACGATGCGGCCCGCCTGCGGATCGTAGAACCGCAGCAGCAGGCCCAGCACCGTGGTCTTGCCGGCGCCGCTGGGCCCGACGAGCGCCACCGTGCTGCCCGGCGCCACGGTCAGCGAGAACCCGCTGAGCGCCGCTTGCGCGGGGCGCGAGGGGTAGTGGAAATCCACGCTGTCAAAGACCAGTTGCGAGCCGCCCACGGGCAGGGGCGCTTCTCGCGGCTGGGGGGGGGACTGCACAGGCGAGCGCAGGGCCAGCAATTCCATCAGCCGTTCGCTGGCGCCTGCTGCGCGCAGCAGGTCGCCGTAGACCTCGCCCAGCACCGCCACGGCGCCGGCAAAGATGATCACGTACAGCACCGCTTGTCCGAGTTGGCCGGCGCTCAGTTGCCCGGCCAGCACCGCCTGCGTGCCCTGGTAGAGCCCCCAGAGAATGAGGGCCGCGTTGGCGATGATGATGAACGCCACCAGGAAGGCCCGTGCGCGGCTGCGGCGCACGGCGGTGGCAAAGGCGTTTTCCGTCGACGCGGCAAAACGCCGGGTTTCGTGTGCCTCACCGGTGAAGCTCTGCACCACGGGCACCGCGCCCAGCACCTCGGCTGCGATGGCGCTGGAGTCGGCGACGCGGTCCTGGCTGGCGCGCGACAGCCGGCGCACCCGCCGCCCGATGCCCATCGCCGGCAACACCACCAGCAGCACGACGGCCAGCACAGGCACCATCACATAAGGGTGGCTGATCACCAGCATCAGCAGGGCGCCGATGCCGGTGACCGCGTTGCGCAGCCCCATGGAAAGCGAGGAGCCCACCACGGTCTGCACCAGCGTGGTGTCGGTGCTCAGCCGCGAGACCACCTCGCCGGTTTGCGTGGTTTCGAAGAACTGCGGGCTTTGCCGGAGCACGTGGGCGTAAACCGCGTTGCGCAGATCGGCCGTGATGCGCTCGCCCAGCCAACTGACCATGTAAAAGCGCGAGGCCGACGCCACGCCCATCAGCACCGCCACGCCAAAGAGCTGCAGGAAGTGCCCTCGCAGCGCCAGCGCCTGCGCGCCCCGGTCGGTCGCCTGGCCGGCCGTCAGCCCGCCATCGACCAGTTGCCGCAGCGCCAGCGGAAACAGCAGCGTCGCGGCCGCGGCCATCAGCAGGAACAGCAGCGCCAGCGTCACCTGCCAGCGGTAGGGGCGGATGAAGGGCAGGAGGCCACGCAGCGGTGCGGCACTGGCCGCGCGGGCGCGATCCGGGGTGGGGGTGCTCATCGGGGGATTGTGGCCGGATTGGCCAGCAGGGGGCGGGCCGCTCAGTCCCGCGGGCGCATCACGATGGTGATGACGGCAGGCACGCTGCCATCGACGTCGCGCGGGAGCACGCCGGTGCGGTCGATGGCGCGCAGGGCGGCCTGGTCCCATTCGGGATCGCCGCTGGAGCGCACCACGCGGCGGGCGGTGATGGTGCCGTCGGACGCGGCGCGCACTTCCACTTCGGCACGCAAGGAGGCCGGGAATTCCTGCTGGTAGATGATGTTGGGCCGGATGCGGGCCACCACGCGCCCGGCGTAACCCGATGAGGGGCCGCTGCTGCGCTGGGCGGTGCCGGTGGCTGTGGCGCCCCCCGTGGCGCCGGCCTGACCCATGATGCGGCGCAACTGCTCTTCGCGTGCGGCCTGGGCGGCCTTGTCGGCGCGGCGCTGCTCGTCGGCCTCGCGCTTTTGCTCGGCGAGTTTCTTTTGTTCGGCTTCTTTCTTCTTTTTGTCTTCGGCCAGCTTTTTCTCGCGCGCCGCCTTTTCTGCCTTTTCGCGCTTGTCGGCCTCTGCCTTGGCGCGCTGCTTTTCCTGCGCCAGGGCTTCGCGCCGCTGGCGCTCTTCTTCCTGCTTCTTTTTCGCCTGGGCGGTGGCGATCTCGGCGTCCTTGACCTTTGGCGGTGCCGGGGGGGCAGGCTGGGGAACCGGCTTGGGTTCCGGTTTCGGTGCGGGCGGGGTTTCGGGTTCCGGCGGGGGCGGTGGTTGCACGGGAGCCGGGGCGGCCTGGCGCGCCGTGGGGGACCAGATCTCGGTTTCGAAGGCCACCAGGACCGGATCGTCCCGCCATTGGATGCCCCAGGTCAGGGCCGCAATGAGCAGGCCGTGCACCACCAGCGCCAGGCCGACCGGCCCGGTCCAGCGACCGGGCTGTGGGGGCTTGAATTCCAGGCTTTCGGCGGTGGCCTTCATCACAGGGCTTCCAGCGGCGTCAGCGCGAGGTCTTGACCGCCAGGCCGATCGGTCCGATACCCGCTTCGCGCAGGGTGCTCATGGCGTTGACCACGGCTTCGTACTGCACGCCCTTGTCGGCGCTGATCATGACCGCCACCTTGGCATCGGGGGCGGTGTCGATGCGCGCGCGCCACTGCTGCACTTCGCGCGCCAGTTGCGACAGCTTGACGGTGTTGCCGTCCTTGCCGGACGGGCCTTCGCGAACCTCGATGGTTTCGTTTTTTTCGATGACGACGCTGACGTACTTGGCCGGTGGCCGGCTCGCCGACTCGCCGGCGCTGGGCACTTCGATCTGGCTGGGCGTGATCAGCGGCGCCGTGACCATGAAGATGATCAGCAGCACGAGCATCACGTCGATGAACGGGACCATGTTGATCTCGTTCTTGGTGCGGCGGGCGCGTCCGCGGGAAGAGGCGGCGGGCATGGTCGTCGGCTCCGCGTCAGTGCCCCGAGGCCGAGGCCGGCTGGTGACCCAGGTTGCGCTGCAGGATGTTGGAGAACTCTTCCATGAAGGTCTCCAGCCGGATGGCGACGCGGTCGACGTCGTGCGTGAAGCGGTTGTAGGCGACCACGGCCGGGATGGCGGCAAACAGGCCGATGGCGGTGGCCACCAGGGCTTCGGCGATACCGGGCGCCACCGTGGCCAGGGTCACCTGGGCCAGCGCCGCGAGGCCGGTGAAGGCATGCATGATCCCCCAGACCGTGCCGAACAGGCCCACGTAGGGTGCGACCGAACCGACGGTACCGAGGAAGGACAGGTTGGACTCCAGCGTGTCCAGCTCGCGCTGCAGGCTGGCGCGCATGGCACGGCGGGCGCCGTCGAGCAGCGTGCCGCTGTCGTTGATGCGGCGCTCGCGCAGTTTGTTGAATTCGCGCATGCCGCTGGCAAAGATGCGCTCCATCGGGCCGCCGTGGCGGGCGCTCTGGGCGGCGGCGACATACAGGTCGTTGAGGTTGGTGCCGGACCAGAACTCGCGCTCGAAGTCGTCGTCGTGCGCCTTGACGCGCTTGATCGCGAAGACCTTGCGGAAGATGGCGGCCCAGCTGATGATGGACATCAGCACCAGCAGGACGACCACGGCCTGGACCACCCAGCTGGCGTGGAGCAGCAACTGGACGATGGAGAGATCTTGCGGCATGGTTTCTAGAGCGGAGGTGGCGGGAAAAAGTTCGTCAGTCGGGCGCGGCTTGCAGGCGCTGCAGCACGCTGGCGGGAATGCGCGCGGGCCGCAAGGTCTGGGCATCGACCCAGCCAGCGCGGACTTCGCCTTCGCACAGCAAAACGGGCGGCTCGCTCTCCTGCTGCGGTTTCAGGAGCGCGCTCTGCACAATGGTAAGGGAGGCTTTGCCCACCTCTGTGGCCTGTGCGGTAACCAGAAGCAAATCGTCCAGGCGGGCGCTGCGCAGGTAGCGCAACCGGCAGTCGCTGACGACGAACATGCCACCGGCTTCGTCGCGCAGTGCGCGTTGGTGCACGCCACGCTCGCGCAGCCACTCGGTGCGGGCGCGTTCGAAGAACTTGAGATAGTTGGCGTAGAAGACGATGCCGCCAGCGTCGGTGTCTTCCCAGTAGACGCGCACGGGCCAGGAGAAAGTGGACCCCCACGCTCCACCGCTGCGCGGGTCGCTGCCCCCCGAGGGGGCTGATCCCGCTTGGGAACGGCCCGGCGCCGGATCGGTGGACCCCCACGCTCCACCGCTGCGCGGGTCGCTGCTCCCCGAGGGGGCTGATCCCGCTTGGGAACGGCCCGGCGCCGGATCGGTGGCCCCCACGCTGTGCGCGCTCACAGCGCGGCCTCCAGCCGGGCAATGGCTTCCTGCAACTGCGGCAGGGCATTGGCGGTGGAAAAGCGCAGCCAATGCTGCGGGTCGGCGACGCCGAAATCGCGCCCCGGTGTGGTGGCCAACTGGGTGCGCTTCATGAGCTCGAAGGCCAGGGGCCAACTGCCGCCGGGCGTGTCGCCCGTGGGGTCGGTGCTGATGCCCCAGCGCTGGCACAGGCCCCGCACGTCGGCCCAGGCGTAGAAGGCGCCGTCGGGCATGACGGGCACGGTCAGGCCCAGGCGGTTGAGTTCGGGAATGAACCAGTCGCGCCGCGCCTTGAATTCGGCACGGCGGCGCTCGTATTCGGCCAGGCTCTCGGCCTCGAAGCACGCCAGCGCCGCGTGCTGGGCGATGGTGCTGGCGCAGATGAACAGGTTCTGCGCCAACCTTTCCACCGGCGCCACCAGCGTAGGGGGCAGCACCAGCCAGCCCAGGCGCCAACCCGTCATGTTGAAGTATTTGCTGAAGCTGTTGACGCTGACGATTTGTTCGCCCAACCCGTCGGGCAGGCCCAGGGCGCTGTGGCCGTAGGCGTCCTCGTAGCTCAGGCCCAGGTAGATCTCGTCCACCAGGGTGATCCCGCCGCGCTCGCGCACGAAGCGGGCCGTGCGCTCCAGTTCGTCGCGGGCGATGCTGGTGCCGGTGGGGTTGGAGGGCGAGGCCAGCAGCACGCCGCGCGTGGATGGGCCCCACGCGGTTTCGACCTGGGCGGCGCTGAGCTGGAAGCGGCTGTCGGCCCCGGTCGGAATCAGCACAGGTCGCCCTTCGGCCGCCTGCACGAACTGCCGGTTGCAGGGGTAGCAGGGGTCGGGCATCAGGATGTCGTCACCCGCCTCGATCAGCGCGAGGCAGGCCAGTTGCAGCGCGGCCGAAGCACCGGCCGTGACGACGATGCGGCCCGGATCAACCTGCAGGCCGAAGCGGCTGGCGTACCAGCCGCTGATGGCTTCGCGCAGCGCGGGCAGGCCGGTGGCGGGCGTGTACTGGGTGCGGCCATCGCGGATGGCGCGCTCGGCGGCGATCTGCACCAGCGGTGGTGCGGTGAAGTCCGGCTCGCCGATGTTCAGGTAGATCATGGGGCGGTCGCCGGCCTGGGCCCGGGCTGCCATCTCGCTGGCGGTCTTGGCCAGCTCCATGACGTAAAAGGGCGCCACCCGTTGGGCGCGTTGGGCGATCCGCATGCTGCGTGCGCCGACGGTCAGGCCGCTTCCGGGCTGCCGTCGGCCGGCTTGCGGGGACTGCGCGGGCGGGGGGCCGCAGCGGTTTCCACCGGGCGCAGCTTTTCGGCCAGCGGGTGCAGCACGCCGTTGACGTATTTGTGGCCGTCGGTGCCCCCGAAGCTCTTGGCCAGCTCGATGCATTCGTTGAGCACCACGCGCCAGGGCACGTCGGCGCAGTGGCGGAATTCGTACACACCGATCCACATCACGCCGCGTTCGATGGGCGAGATTTCGGCCAGCTTGCGGTCCAGCAGCGGTTCGATCAGGGCGTCGGCCTCTGCGGCTTCGGCAATGCAGCCGTGCAGCAGCGCGTCGTAGTGCACGCTGTCGGCCTTGTGAAAGCCCGAGAGGTCGCGCGTGAAGACGTCGATGTCGGTGGCCTCGTTGCGGCCGACAATGTGCTGGTACAGCGCCTGCAGCGCGAATTCGCGCGCACGGGTCCGTGCCGATTTGTCCGAGGCCTTGCGGGGCTTGGTGTCGGTGTTCATCAGGCCAGTTGCTCCAGCAGATGCGCCATTTCAATGGCCACGCGCGCGGCATCGCGGCCTTTTTCTTCCTGGCGGGCCACCGCCTGGGACACGTTTTCGGTGGTCAGGATGGCGTTGGCGATCGGGGTGTGCGTGTCGAGCGAGACGCGCGTGACGCCGGCGCCCGACTCGTTGGACACCAGCTCGAAGTGGTAGGTCTCGCCACGGATGATGCAACCCAGCGCAATCAGGGCGTCGTATTCGTCCTGCTCGGCCATGGCCTGCAGCACCACGGGCACTTCCAGGGCGCCGGGCACGGTCACGCGCTTGATGTTCTTTTCCTGCACCCCCAGTGCCAGCAGCTCGGCGTGGCAGGCCTCGTACAGAGCGTTGGTGATGCCTTCGTTGAAGCGGGCCTGGACGATGCCGATGGAAAGCTTGCGGCCATCGAGCGGGCCGGAGGTGCCTTTGTCTGCGCCAAACATGGTGGAATCCGTTGAGAGTTACTGATCGCGGCCGAGATAGCCGGTGATTTCGAGGCCATAGCCGGCCATGCTGGGCATGCGGCGCGGCTGGCCCATCAGGCGCATGCGGTGCACACCGCATTCGCGCAGGATCTGGGCGCCCACGCCATAGGTACGCAGGTCCATGCGGCCGCGTTCGGGCGCCTGGGCCGAGCGGGCCGTGCCTTCGAACTGGGCCAGCAACTGCGCGGCGGATTCGCCGCAGTTGAGCAGCACCGCCACGCCGGCACCCGACTGGCCGATGTGGCGCAGGCTGGCTTCCAGGCTCCAGCTGTGCATGGAGCGGTCGATTTCGAGCGCATCGAGCACCGACAGCGGCTCGTGCACCCGCACGTCCACCACAGCGTCGCTGTCCCATTGCCCGTTCACCAGGGCCAGATGCAGGGCGCCGCTGGGCTCGTCGCGGAAGGCGTGCGCGGTGAATTCACCGAAGGCGGTGTGCAGCGGCCGGCTGCCGACTTTCTGCACCAGGCTTTCGTGGCGGCTGCGGTACTGGATGAGGTCGGCGATGGTGCCGATCTTCACGCCATGTTCGGCGGCAAAGAGCTGCAGATCGGGCAGGCGGGCCATGGTGCCGTCGTCCTTCATGATCTCGCAAATCACGGCTGCAGGCGAACAGCCGGCCATGGCGGCCAGGTCACAACCCGCCTCGGTGTGGCCGGCGCGCATGAGCACCCCGCCTTCCACCGCTTGCAGGGGGAAGATGTGGCCGGGTTGCACCAGGTCTTCGGCACGGGCATCGGGGGCCACTGCGGCCTGCACGGTGCGGGCGCGGTCGGCGGCGGAGATGCCAGTGGTCACGCCTTCGGCGGCTTCGATGGACACCGTGAAGGCGGTACCCATCTTGGTGCCGTTGCGCGGCACCATGGGTGGCAGCCGCAGGCGCTCACAGCGCTCTTTGGACAGCGTCAGGCAGATCAGGCCACGGCCGAAGCGGGCCATGAAGTTGATCGCCTCGGGCGTCACATGGTCGGCAGCGAGGACCAGGTCGCCTTCGTTCTCGCGGTCTTCCTCGTCGACGAGGATGACCATGCGGCCGGCACGGATGTCGGCCACGATGTCTTCCACCGGGGAGATGGCCACAGGCCGCAGGGTTTCAGGGGCGTTCATGCGGTTTCCTTGAGGGAGGCGGGGCCGGCAGCGGTCAGCATGCGCTCGACGTAGCGGGCCACGGTGTCGATTTCGAGATTCACACCGCTGCCCGCCTGGAGATCGCCCAGGGTGGTGTGCTCGACGGTGTGGGGAATGAGGTTGATGCTGAAAGCGCAGCCTGCGGGGCTGTCTTCCACGGTGTTGACCGTGAGGCTGACCCCGTTGACCGTGATCGAGCCTTTGTAGGCCAGGTACTTGCCCAGCTCGGGCGGCGCCTGCACGCGCAGTGTCCAGCTCTCGCCCACGGCGGTGAAGGCGATCACCTGGCCGATGCCGTCAACGTGTCCGGAAACGATATGGCCACCCAGCCGGTCGCTGGCACGCAGCGCCTTTTCCAGGTTCACACGCCGGCCGGCTTCGGCCAGGCCGGTGGTGCGGGTCAGCGATTCGGCCGAGATGTCGATGGTGAAGCGGTGCGCCGGCACGTCCAGTGAGGTCACCGTCATGCAGGCCCCGTTGAGGGCGATGCTGTCCCCCAGACCCACATCGTCCAGAAAGCCGGCCGGTGTTTCGAGGGTGAGGCGTTTGCCATGCTGGGCGGAGGCGCCCAGTTCGGACAGGGCGGCGATACGCCCCACTGCGGTGATGATGCCGGTAAACATCCGGCTATTTTCGCAGGGTTTGTGCCGGCTTGCCCGACCAGGGCTGGCGCGGGCGGTCAGGCGGCGGTTTGGGGGTGCAGAAAGCCGTCGTGCCCGGCCACGCGGGCGAGGATGCGCAGGTCGTTGCCGACGCGATCCATCGCGGTGAAATGCAGGGGCGTGCCGTCGTCCAGGCGGTGGAAAGGCCCCAGGCTGGCGAGGCCCCGGCCTGAGCCCAGTAGTTGCGGTGCCAGATAGACCAGGCATTCGTCCACCAGCCCTTCGCGCAGGAACGAGCCGTTGAGCTTGTGCCCAGCCTCCAGGTGGAGTTCGTTGACTTCTCGCCGACCCAGCTCGCGCAGCAGCGCGGGCAAATCCACTTTGCCGCCAGGGCCGGGCAGGCTCAGCAGGGTGGCACCGCGCGCCAGCAAGGCCTGGCCACGCGCCTGTGCCGTGGCATCGTCCAGCGCATGGGCCACCAGAATCTGCCGGCTCAGGCCGTGCGCCGGCGGCTGGAACAGCCGGGCATCGGGAGAGAGCTCCAGGCGGCTGTCGACCACCACCAGATGCGGCTGGCGTGGGGTGGGGGCCAGCCGCACATCCAGCACAGGGTCGTCCTCCCGCACGGTGCCGATGCCGGTCAGCACGGCGCATGCACGCGCGCGCCAGGCGTGCCCGTCGGCGCGGGCCGGCTCGCCCGTGATCCACTGGCTGACACCGTTGTCCAGGGCCGAAATGCCGTCCAGCGAAGCCGCCATCTTCATGCGTACCCACGGCTGGCCGCGGATCATGCGGCTGAAAAAGCCGATGTTCAGCTCGCGCGACGCCCGCGCCAGGTCGCTATCAGCGGGCAACACCTCGACAGCGATGCCTGCAGCGCGCAGGCGCTCGACACCCCGGCCGGCTACCAGGGGGTTCGGGTCCACCGTGGACACCACCACGCGCGCCACGCCAGCGGCGATCAGCGCGTCGCAGCAGGGTGGGGTGCGGCCGTGGTGGGAGCAGGGCTCCAGCGTCACCCAGGCCGTGGTGCCAAGGGTGCTCAGGCCGCGTGCCTGCACATCGCGCAGCGCCATCACTTCCGCATGCGGCCCGCCTGCGCGTTGGGTGTGCCCCTGCCCGATCACCAGACCGCTGGCATCGGTGAGCACGCAGCCGACGCGCGGGTTGGGGTTGGACAGATGCAGCGCCTGGGTGGCCTGTTGCTGGGCGAGGGTCAAGGCAGAGAGAGCGGCGGGCATGGGGGTGAGGGGGCAAGAAAAAGCCCGACCTGCCGAGGCGGGTCGGGCCCGGGGGCTGGAGGGTATCAGCCCTTGAAACAGTCCGCCAGCTCACTGCCGCTGGCGTTGTTGCTGACCGAGCGGGCACCCGTTTGCGTGATGCTCAGATCGCCGCAACGGTCGCCGCTCATGCTGCCGGTACGCACGGCACGCAGGGTATAGGTCGTTTCGGCCGTGGCTTCATCCACCGCGTCGCCGTTCTCGATCAGCGTGATGGTGTAGGCGGCGGCGCCTTCCTTGGGGGATTGGGCCATGCTGGCGGGCAACTCCGCGCCTTTGAACGTGTCCTTGGCGCTGTAGAAGCGGCGCATGAACTGGTCGGCCTCCATCAGGGCTCGCTGCGCATCGGCCCGGCGTGACGCCTTCACGTGTTCGGTGTAGGACGGCAGGGCAATGGCCGCCAGGATGCCGATCACGGCCACCACGATCATCAGTTCGATGAGGGTGAAGCCTCGGTGGAGGCGAGGTGACCTCCAGGAGGAAAGAGAAAGAGATCTGATCATGATGGTTGCAGAATCTTCAGTTGGACGGGGGGGCACTCAGCTGGTATTGCGTGCGTGTCCAACCCGTCACGGTGCACTTGTCGGTGATCTGGGGTCCAGCTTCGGTTGGCGTGGCGATTGGCGTCCACCCCACGCTTCCGCACGGAGGATCGACAGTATCTTCCCCCATATTTCCGCCACCGCCGATGAGCTCGCGAATATCCGCTGGAACATAGCCGTCGCTACCACCGGAGCCACCGGAACCACCGGAACCACCGGAACCATTGTCTCCAGACCCGGATGTCGATTTCCATGTAGGAATCAGCCCGACCCCCCGTGAAAAACCACCGGAAGCCACCTTGATTGCGGCGAATCGGGTTTGGGTTTCTTTGCCGTTGCTGTCTTCTGTCGTGAAGGTAAAGCCAGTTTTCTTCATGGTGCCGGTCAAGGCATCGAGGATGTACAAGTAGTTCGCTGGAAGATCCGAAACACGGCAGACTTCGGTTTCCTTCGGTGCACTGATAGCTGCGGTGGTGAGGAAAACATTTGTCCCAGCGTTTTGCACTTGGTCAAGATTGCGCTCCCCTTCTTCATCGCCCCCCAGTTGGATCTTCCATCCTTGGTGGTTTTCGTTGCCCGAAGCATCACGCCATTCCAAGGCATTGCTTGACAAGCTGTAGGCTGTCAACGCACCTTGTGCAGAACTGGCCGTGATGGTTTGCTCGACGAGCCGATTTTCTTCCCGAAGACTGAGGGTCACATCGGATTCGCCAACAGGAGTCGGGTCCCAAATGCCATAAATGGCCTCACGCTGGGTGGTATCGCTAACATCAGCCTCATCAAGCAGGATGCCGGTCCCGAACACCACGATGGCGCCACCTTCTGGATGCTCTTGCCATGCCACGCCGCCATAGATCGGCCTGTTGTTCTCGGTCGTGAAAACAGGGCGGCCATAAGACACCGTCCATTCAGAAGGCTCTCCCAGCAGGTTGAATCTCCACAGATGGCCCTTGGCATCACCCGCATAGGCGGCAACGACGCGCCGATCTCCGTCCCGAACCATGGTGACCGCACCGAGGCCGCGGCCCGTTTGATATTGGGTCGGAATGGGAAGGGTAGCCAGATTCTTCCCCGTGAAAGCATCCAGGAGCACCAGACCATGATGGGTATTGTTTTCAGTCCCGGTACTCCCATTGTGGTGCCCGCTGGTAACCGCCACAATCCAGTGACCGCTGCGTGTCACACCACTGCGCGCAGGGGTGGTCATGTAGCCGGTCTTCACCGAACTGGTGTCCATGTTGTCAGGGCCGGTTTCCCATAAAAAATCGTTGATACCGGGCGTTCTGTTGAGCGTTGTCTCGCCGTTCAGGGGAGCACGCACCGCATAAACCAATCGTTCACCACGGCCTCCTGTCCCGATGGCCAGGTTTTCCCAGCGGTCATCCTTGGCGTTAAAGATGTCTTGCTCACTGATCGGTCCATCCAAAATGTACTCAAATGTGTAGTCTGCGTCGGAGAAATGGAGCATTCGCTTGAGCCCTCTCCGGGGCATGTAAATCCCCATTTCCTCGCCGGAGGCACCTTTGAGCGCATGCATCATTCCCGCGTTCGTGGCGACATACAAAGAAGGCGGAGCAGTGCGCTTTTTCTCTATGAAAGACTTGTATTGGTCTTGCCCGGTAACATCGCCTTTGAGGTCGTACAGCAGATCATGACTCCCGCCAAGATAAAGCGAAGGAGGATTGACCATGGCGCCAATGAGACTGCTGCGCTGACGGAAAAGCTTACCGTGTGCATCAACAACGGCATCCTTACCTCTCAGATAATCGATGAAACTGGCATCCGAAGCAATTCTGGAAGGGTCTGTTCCCGATTGGAGCGCGGTTTTAACGTCTGTAGGGAGTGCAGAGAAAAGTCCCTTGAATTCGGTCGGGCCATTGCTATCCGAAATGGTATAAATTTTTCGATCAGCGTGAGATGGTATCAGCGATGAGGCTTTCCAGGTTGTTCCTGAATTGGCGTCGCCACTGGCATCCAGGACTTGGGCTTCAATCTCGCCAGAGTTATCTTGTGTCCGATAACTGACAAGGTATTTTAGTTGACCATCAATTGTGTTGGAAACGCTGGCGCTTGGGCCCACTGCCACGCCGGCGTCTTGCCCTGAGGCATTCAAAATATCAGACAGAACCGTTTTGAAAATGCCTCGTACGTCCTCTGCAGATTGAGCGTTGAAGCCGCGCCCGCCGCCACTGAATCCGGCTTGAATGAAATCATCGACGCGATCTTGATCGGAACTGCTGGTGTCAACATTGCCAGTGACCCAAGATGGCTTGGTGGTCGCGCCGTAGCCAGAGGTAATGTACCCTGCTTGATAGTCCTCAATTTGCTGGAATGTCAATCCTGATGTTGCATCCAGAATATCGCCGCGCGGACGAATCATGTATCCCACAGTATAAGTTGCCATGTTTTGCCAGAAAGTTGGCTGGCCTGCCCGTGTAAGAATGTCGTTAGACAGCGCACTCCGGAAATCTTCATGCCAGAAGTAACGGTTTGTCAGATCCGAGAGTCCTTTGGTTGCGGAGCTCGAATAGGGGGTGTATTTCTTTCTATCAGAAGCTGTCGATTCGCCTTGTGGCTTGTAACGAATGCTCTCTGTTGTTCCGTCAGCCAAGGTTCGAGAAAATACAGGGCCTAAAGTGTTGTCGTAATCTTTGTCTGTGGCTGATGAGCTGGTTCCACTATTCCACGCGCCGTCTGAAAATAACAAGGTGAATGAGCGCCGGCAACTCATCTCAGGGTTGGCAGCACTGGCGCTCTGCGAGGGGTCCTTTGCCCAAGGGTTGTTCGCGCCATTGGTGCTTACCTTGTAATAATTGGCTGTTTTGTCCAATACGTTGTGCAGCGGCGTTCCGCCATTGGGGATGTATCGTCGGTCCAACGTGGTAATGAGGGTTTTGTCTTTGTTGCGCGCACCATCTTGGCCGTAAAGCCAGTTGTATATTTCTTTTGTTGAGTCTGTACCCAGCTTGTGGTTTCGAACGCCACGAAGCAGGCCTAGGCTGCCAGTATCCACACCAGGAGTTTGGGTAATGGCTGAAACAGTGGTGTTGTCGCGGGCATTGATGTTGATATAACCAATGCGGAGTTTGTCGTTGTATTCGGTGTCAGCCAATGCCTGACCAATGGCTGTGGTTACCGCTGGAGAGCGGAATCCATAATAACGGTACCAGTTCAGGATGTTTTTGATCTCATCGGCGTTCGTGCAAATGTTGCCCGTGCAGTCTGTTCTGCTGTGTCCAGATGGCAAAGTGATGGTGGCCGGTGTCCCATATTTGATGGTGACCGTGGTTGGGTTGCTGCAATCAACTTGAAGGCCGCCCTCGGTTACAACATTGCCGCAATATGCATACGTGAATCCGGGAGTGCTGCTGGATGCGCTGGTGTAAGAGATGTGTTGTGGAACGCGAACATCGCTTGTGCCGGTCCAGGTGTATTGAGTCCAGCCTGTCATGCTGCCGCTGTTTTCATCTCCCGCATAAAAAGCATGCCGGGTTTTGACCAGATTGGTGTTCGAGTCGCTTCTGAAGGCGCGGTAGAAAAAGTTGGCACTTCCCTGGTTGGAAATAAAGACAATTTTGTCGTCCGCTTCGAGAGGGTTGCCATTGGAGTCAACCCGCGGTCTGTAGGTGATGCGGGGGTTGTAGTAAATGGGGTTGACGTCCGCTGATCGCTGAGCAGACCACTTGGCTACTTTTTTTGCGGGTGAGTAAGAGAGCGCTACATTTGTCAATGCGCGAGTGCGCCATTGACCACGACTGAGGTAACGTTCATAGCAATAGTACGTGCTCCCCGAGAGGGTCGCTTCCTTTCCTACACCATTGTTGAAAGTGGTTGAGTTTGTTGAATCGGAATTGGAGTAAGGGGAAGGGCAATACTTTGATTCATATTCATCATCCGATGTGACGCCATATGATTCATGAAATGAGAAGGCCATTGACCCGGAGTTGTCAAGGGCAATCATAAGGTTTGGTTTTGCACCCGTTTGCACCGAAAGCAACGGCTTTTGCGACGGCTGGGCAGCAGCAGGCAGAGCAATGACCGCAAGAAGCGTCAAAGCACTCAATGCATTTATGTAAGGTTTTTGCATTTTTCTCTCCGATCAAAATGTCATTGAACCCCGTTGTTCGCGGAGACAATGGGAGCGCCGGGAACCAGAATGGACTGTAGCCAGACTTCAGAGCCTGCCGTGAGGGTGCCATCAGTGACAGAGGCGTCGTTGGATAATCCCCGGGAAGTCACCAGATATCGATCATCCGATAAAGACTCGATGATGCAGGTTGGCTTGTTGCCATCTTTTATTTGGGATGCTGACTTCACATCGTTCGTGTAGGCCAAATTGACAGTAATCAGGTTGGCTCCAGTGCTTCCCCAATTCGATTTGGAGTTCCAGATGCCTTGATCGATGTTGGTTAAAACCGGGTCTGCTGTGTAGACTTTAGCGACTGCTTCGCTGTAAGTACTGTCACCAGTCGACTCCGCTTTGTCGATGGCGGCCCGCTCACAGTAGCGCAGCGCGGCCTCAGCTGCTTGTCGAGCTACTTGATTGGTGCGCATGTTGTTGGAAAATTGTTCGTAGCTCGCTGAGTTCCGTGCGGCCATCAATCCCGCAAAGGAGATGATGACCAGCATTATCAGCGCAATGGGCAAAACAATACCTTGTGCTTGTTTTTGCCGTTGCATTGCGCTGGGTGATTGTTTTTTTCTTTGATATCTCTGCATGATGGTGCTATCTGAATTTACTCAGATACCTCCTCATAGCTCCAGGGGTTGCGTGCGCTCGTGCCGTCAAGCTGAAAACTCAATGGCACACCGGGGCGCATATTTCTCAGTTGAACCGTGGTGGTGTATGCTCGACGAAGATAGCGATCGGATATATCCGTTTTTCTGTTTCCATCGCAGTCAACATAGAATGAAATGTTCTCTTTGCTGTCGCCCCCGGTTGAGACCGGTGCTGAGGATCTCGCAGTCAGGCAGATTTGCACGGCAGCCACCCTTGACCAGTTCCCGGTAAGTGCTTCGACCTCGCTCGCCGTTTGGTAAGCGGTAATTTGGTGCGGCAGTATCTGGTCTGCCTCCGGTTCCAAGGTTACCCCGTACTTTATTTGGATCGATTCGATATTCGGAATCAGTGCTGTTGCGCTGTCTTCAAACGTGGCGCCAGTTCTGCCTTGGCAATACAGCGTGGGGGCGTTGCTGTTGGTGTTGTCGTTCTGCACAAAATACCGGTTGTCGGCCAGTGCAATGTCTGCCGTGGTACCAAGCCCATCATGATTCCATGTATCGATGCCTGAATAGCTGCAATTACTGGGCTTGTCGTCCGATGTCTTGGGTGTGTTTCGTGTTGTTGCCTCATACTGGATGGCAATCGCACTGCTACCCGTGCTTCCGCAAGTCAAGCTCCCGAAGTCGGCATTCGATGATTGGAAGGCTGTGTCGCAACCTCTGACAGCTATTCCTGAAAATTTTCGGCTCGTGCCATCGAGCTCGGAAAATCCGGCCAGTCGAATCTGCTGAGCGAGAATTTCAAGCGCCAGCGTTGCATCTTCATTCATTTGTGATTCGAACGTGCTGCTTCTTGCGCTCGAAGATGTGCTCACATAAATGATTGCGACCGCTCCCAGCAGAAAGATGCCGATCACCATGGCAACCATGAGTTCGACAAGAGTCACACCCCTTTGTGCGTTTCGGGATGTCAGATGAGGATTTGAATTCTTGTTTTTCACAGCCCCACCCTGAAATACATGCAGTTGTAGTCATCTGTGCCAGATATGTTGGGGCAGCTATCCTGCCCTGCCGAAAACAGAATGTCGTTGGCTTCGGTTTGAGGCTCTTTCCATAGCAGCCATATATCCATACTTCGCACTGTTCGATCGCTGGTGACGACCACTTTTCCTTGAGGCAGGTAGTTGCTCGCTGCTGTCATGAAGTAGCGACGGTCATCTTGCGCGACGTTGGTGGCTGCTGTGCTTGCGCTCGCCTCATCGGGGGCCGCATCAATTTCATCTGGCGTTGTATCCGTTAAATTGATGTTGTATTGATTGAGGTCGTATCCATAGATGTTGGCTCTGGCTCTGTCTGCATAATCGTTGACCAGTCCCAGCCCGGTCAAACGGACCTGGGCCGTCTTGTTGTAGCTGAAAGTGGCCGCAGACAACCCCGCGACACCGAGCAGCCCCAAAGAGATGACCAAGAGTGAGACGAGGATTTCCAGCATGCTGGAACCGCGTTGTCGTCGTGCTTGCGCGATCAGGTTGGAAAAAGGCTTCATTTCAGCTTTGGTCTTCTGTCGAGAGGCTGGTGCGGCCCACCCGCGAAATGGCAATTTTGTTGAGCTTGAGGCCGCTGCTCCCGCTCGGGGTGACGGTCACTGTCGTGGCACTTGATCCCATCAGGCCATTGGACAAAAACGTCAGTTTGGCCACGTTGTCTGAACTGGTCATGCTTGCAATGCCTGCAGAGCCGCTGCGGACAGCCAAAATTCGGTCGCCCTTGCTCGTGTCCAGATCGTCGTCGCTGTCTGCATCCACAAAGACGACCCAGCCTTGTTTCCAGTTGGTGCTTCCGGCGCCAGAGGCGCAACTCGTGCCGTTCGCGCTCGTGCACATCACAACCTTGCGCGAGGTCTTGATCGCTTCGGTCCGGGCCAACTGAACATGGCTCATGAATGCCCTGGTCGCGCTGTCGCGCTGCCAGTTGCGCAAAAACTGTGTGAAGCTGGGGACACCCAGCGTCGCGAGGATCGCGATGATGACGATGGTCACGAGCAGCTCCACCAGGGTAAAACCCCGTTGGTGGCGGCTTCGGAGGGCGAAAGGGCAGGAAGGGTATTTCACTTGTAGGCTCCACCTTGCAATGTAGGTGGGCCGTAGTCAAAGGTTTGCGTCTGGCAGACATGCGGCGCTTTCCGGTGAGATGAACGGTTGATGTTTGACTTTTTTCTCACTGATCGAGCCGCACTCGCCCGATCCGGTTGATGACGATCTTCTGAGTCGGTCCAGCGCGGGGCGTCACGGACATCGTGCTCATGCCCGATGTCATCAGGCCGTTGGGCTGGTAGACGAGTCGCTTGATGGCGTTGTTGGCCTGCATGGACTGAATGCCTGGAAACGCCCCCGAAGCGGCCATGAGGGGTTCGGCGGCGTCGCGCAAGCCGTTGGCGTTGTCGTCTTCAAAGACGATCCAGCCGTTTTTCCAGTCCTTATTGGCTGGTGCGGAGCAGGTTGACGCGTCGCTGCTGTTGCAGATCACGACTCTGCGCGAGCGTTTGATGGCTTCGGTGCGGGCCAGCTGCATGTGCGCGATGAGCGCCTTGGTGGCGCGATCTCGCTGCCACGCGGCCAGGCTTTTGCTGAAAGCCGGTATCCCGATGCCGAGCAGGATGGCCAATATGCTCAGCGTGACGGCCATTTCCACGAGCGTGAACCCACGCCCGCAGCAACACAGACTGTGTTGGCGAGATGACATGACGTTCCCCCTGAAATCTTATGAGCCTGAATTTAGGCCAAGCGCAAGATTTATCGGGCTATTCTTGGCGCCAATTGCGCCAAGAAATTCACATCAATGGTCAATTGTGTGGAATATCGCAGACGGTGGCGAATCGTCAGCGCCGCACTTCATCCACCAGTGCCCGGAAGTCGTCGATGTCTTCGAAGCTGCGGTAGACGCTGGCAAAGCGGATATAGGCCACTTTGTCGAGCTTCTTGAGTTCGCGCATGACCATTTCGCCCAGCCGGGTGGCGGGCACCTCTCGTGCGCCGAGGTTCAGTAGCTTTTCTTCGATCCGTTCGATGGCTGCATCGACCTGCTCGGTGCTCACCGGGCGTTTGCGCAGCGCCAGGGTGAACGACGCGCGGAGTTTGGCGGGCACGTAGTCGACGCGCCGCCCATCCTTTTTCACCACGGCTGGAAAGCTCACTTCCGGCCGCTCGTAGGTGGTGAACCGTTTTTCGCAGTGCCCGCACTGTCGGCGGCGCCGGATGAAGTCCGCATCTTCGGAAACCCGGGTCTCGACGACCTGGGTTTCCAGATGACCACAGAAAGGGCATTTCATGATCAGCCTGCGGTTTGCCCGGTGATCGGGGCGTGGCGGTGCGTCGTCGCGCCCGCCGAAACGAGCGTTCCAGGGGCAAGACGACGGCCGGACATCATTTGTAGACCGGGAAGCGGGCGGTCAGCGCGTTGACCTTGGCGCGCACGGCTTCGATGTTGGCCGGGTCGCGCGGGTTGTCCAGCACGTCGGCCACCAGGTTGGCAGTCAGGCGGGCTTCTTCGTCCTTGAAGCCGCGGGTGGTCATGGCCGGGGTGCCGATACGCACACCGCTGGTCACGAACGGCTTTTCGGGGTCGTTCGGGATGGCGTTCTTGTTGATGGTCATGTGGGCGCTGCCCAGCACGGCCTCGGCTTCCTTGCCGGTGATGCCCTTGGCGCGCAGGTCGACCAGCATGACGTGGCTCTCGGTGCGGCCACTGACGATGCGCAGGCCACGCGAGGTCAGCGTCTCGGCCACGATCTGGGCGTTCTTGGCGACTTGCTGCTGATAGGCCTTGAATTCGGGGCTCAGCGCTTCCTTGAAGGCCACGGCCTTGGCGGCGATCACGTGCATCAGCGGGCCGCCCTGCAGGCCGGGGAAGATGGCGCTGTTGATGGCCTTCTCGTGCTCGGCCTTCATCAGGATGAAGCCGCCGCGCGGGCCACGCAGGCTCTTGTGCGTGGTGGAGGTCACCACGTCGGCGAACGGCACCGGGTTCGGGTACACGCCGGCAGCGATCAGACCGGCATAGTGGGCCATGTCGACCATGAAGATGGCGCCAATTTCTTTGGCGACCTTGGCAAAGCGTTCGAAGTCGATGCGCAGGCTGTAGGCAGAGGCGCCCGCCACGATCAGCTTGGGCTTGTGCTCGCGCGCCTTGGCTTCCATGGCGTCGTAGTCGATCTCTTCCTTGTCGTTCAGGCCGTAGGATACGACGTTGAACCACTTGCCCGACATGTTCAGCGGCATGCCGTGCGTGAGGTGACCGCCTTCGGCCAGGCTCATGCCCATGATGGTGTCGCCGGGCTTGAGGAAGGCCAGAAACACGGCTTCGTTGGCGGAGGCGCCGCAGTGCGGCTGGACGTTGGCGGCGTCGGCGCCGAAGAGTTGCTTGATGCGGTCGATGGCCAGTTGTTCGGCGATGTCGACGAATTCACAGCCGCCGTAGTAGCGCTTGCCCGGATAGCCTTCGGCGTATTTGTTCGTCAGCTGGGTGCCTTGGGCGGCCATCACGGCCGGCGAGGCGTAGTTTTCGCTGGCAATCAGTTCGATGTGGTGTTCCTGGCGGGCGTTTTCGGCCTGGATGGCGGCGAACAGCTCGGGATCGGTTTGCTCGATGAGGATGTTGCGGTCGTACATGGTTTGGCAGTCTCGGGTGACGTGGACCCCACGCGCTCAGGGTGAGCGGCAGGGACTGCCCAGGCGAACGGCTGATCGCCCGCGAGACGGGCGGTGCGCTTCCCAGTGGTTGTCCCAGGCTGCAGAAGCTGGGGGGCCACGTCAGCGACCGGGATTCCGAAATCACGGAACAAACCCGGCGCCTATCGCCAGTTGCGCACGCTGCTAGTTTAGCCGAGGCGCTCACCTCGTGCCGATCCCGTTCACAGAGATCGGGTGAGTGAGCTCAGGATTGAACGGCGGGTGCTTCGTTCGGGGGCAGCGCCGGCGACGATGCTGCGGTGTCCGAGGGCACGGCCGGCACGGGTTCGGCGGGTGTGGCGGTTTCCGGGGCCGAAACCGGCAGGGACCGGTAGACCGGGAAAGTGGTGGGCATGGGTTTGCCCAGCGCCACGCTCTGGATGCGCAGATGCTCTGCCATTACCTTGTTGATGTAGTCGCTGCCGTCTGTCGTGATCGCGCCCACGTACAGTTTGAGGCCGCCTTCGATCGAGCCCGCGCGGCGGATGCAGTCTTGCAGTACCTGCACGCCGACGCGCAGATTGCTGACGGGGTCGAACGCAGCCAACTGGCCGCCGAAGCCGGCGTATTTGTCGGTGTGCACGCGTGTGAGCACCTGCATCAGGCCCTGGGCACCCACCGGGCTTTGGGCAAAGGGATTGAAGCGAGATTCGATGGCCATGACGGCCAGAATCAGTGTCGGATCCAACTGCGCCTTGCGGCCAATCTCAAAGGCCTCGGCCACCAGCACGCTCAGCGGCTCGGGTGCGACCCGGTATTTGCGGCTGAGCCAGTAAGCCACCTTGGCTTGGGGTTGCGGCAACTCGTGGGGCAGGGCGGCTGTTACGCGCTGGGCCGCCTCGGGTTCTGCCGGCGGCACAAAAGCCTGTTGGGCCTGTTCCTGGGCCGCTGCCGACTCTTGTCGCGCCAGCAGCCAGCCGAGCAGCCGGTCTTCGGCGCGATCACGCAGATCGCCATGGGCGGCCATCAGGATCAGGCCTGTGGCCAGGACAGTGCCCAGCAGGGCCATGCTGTTGCGGGTCACGTCCAGAAAGCCTTGGCAGACGTCCTGGGCGGCGGTTTGGATGGATTGGGCCAGGGAAGCAAGCGGGGCTTGCAGGCTCTGGCTCCGGCTCATCGCTGTCATGTCGTGCTCCTTTCGGGTCCTGTCGGCCGGTCTGGCTCGGCAGGGCTGATTGGGTCGCCATCGATCTGGACGGGCCTCATGGAGCCGGTCCATCGACTTAGCCGTATTCGGCAGCGGTGCGGGATAACCCGGGGATGGGTCAAAGCGGGCCGGATGATAGGGAGATTCAAATGTCAAGTCAATGATTTGGATACCGTTTAATATTTCTAAAAGTTATGTTTTTTTGGGGGTGATCTCATTCCTGTGGCGCGCTCGCCAGCATCCATGCGGCGTCGGGCGGAGGGGCGTGGATGGAGGCCTTTCGTCGGGTGTTCCCGGGCTGGGCGTCGCCCGCGGGACGGTGAGCCCAGTGCGGGCGGTCTGCCAGAGGCGGTCGATGCGCTGGCGTGAGTCCGACGCGACAGGCGGTTGTTGAGGTGGTTGAAACCGCCGCGGAATGGGCGTAATCTGGGGGTGCCTTGCAAGAGCGAGGCTTGTCCGGTCCCTCAGGCACGAAGTCTGAAACCGGAACCCCACGGGAGCAATCTCTTGCTTCCAGGCTGGCGAGGCATCCAACCCTCTCCGCCAAAACCGACGGCAAGTGCAGTTTGCCCGCCGTCAACCCCGGTGGGTTCAGCCCACCGGGGTTTCTTGTTTTGGGGGCTCCACGGGCGCTCGTTTCAGCAAGCCAGGCAATCCGCAGCGACAATAGCGGGTTGCTTCCTTTGCTCGACGTCTATCGAGCCCGTTGGTCTGCCCATCATGTCTCTGTTTTCCTTGCGCTCCAGAAACGGCGCACCCTCTGATCATTTACCTGCCGTGAACTCGCCCGCTGTCCCCAAAGCCTCTCCGTCCCATCCGCTGGATGCCGTCACCGGTGGTGCCTTTTCTGCGCCGACCTCGGGAGAGCGTGCCGCCCGGCTGCGCGAGTGGCTGGCCACGGACCCCGATCTGGAGGTGATGAACGAGGTGTTCAAAGAGATGTCGCACCGCGACCGGGGGGCGGCCAAGCCACTGAAGGAAAAACTGGACGAGCTCAAGCGGCAGAAGGCGCAGGAGCACATCGCCGCCGAATGGGCGCAAAAAGCACAGTCGCTGCTCGACCATCCGCGCATGAACCTGGCCGACGCCATGGCTTGGCAGCGCGACGCTGCGCGGGCAGGGGCGCCGCTGTCGCGCGAACCGTTGGTCGGGCTGAAACAGGCTTTGGCCGAGCGCATCAAGGCGGTGGAAGACTTGCAGCACCGCGTGCAGGTCGAACGCGAGGCCGCTGTGCTCTTGGCCCAGCGCATCGAGGTGCTCTCCACCAAACCTTGGCGCGAAGCGCAGCAGGTGGTGGAGGCTTTGCGTGCCGATGTCTCGGCGTGGCAGCAGCAGGTACAGGCATTGCCAACGGATGCGCACTGGGCCAGCGTCGAGACCAAGTTCCCTCCCATGCTGGAAGCCTCGCGCAGCCAGCTGCAGCTGGTGTGGGATGCTTTCGAGGCTGCGCTGGCGCAAGCCGTGGCGGCCGACGCCGATCCGCAAGCCCCCTTGCCCGCCGTGCCGGTGTGGGCGGATGAACTGCGTGTGGCACGCGGCGAGTCCGTGGTCGTTGCCGATGAGCGGGTTGCGCAGGATGCCCAGGTGGTGACGGAGCGCCGGGCCCAGGCTGAAGCCGAGGTGACCAAGGCCCTGACCCAGTTGGAGCGCGAACTGGCAGAAGGCCACGGCAAGGCCACTCCCAAAGTCGCCGCCGAGGCGCGGGGCCTGCTCAAGAGCCATGGGCGCCTGATCAGCCCGGCCCTTGAGGCCCGGGCGCAAGCATTGCTGGCGCAGGCTGGCGAACTCGAAGGCTGGCAGCGCTGGCGCGCCGACCAGTTGCGCGAAGAGCTGGTGGCCAAGGCGGAGGGGCTGCTCAAGGCGCCTGGGGGTCAGCGTCTGGGCGGCCGCAAGATGCAGGAAACGCTGCGTGGCCTGCGGGAGCAATGGAAGACCACCGATCAGGGCGGGGCCGCCAACCATGCTCTGTGGAAACGTTTCGATACCGCTTGCACCGAGGCGCACAAGGTGGTGGAGGCGTGGCTGTTGCAGGTGCGCCAGCAGGCGGACGCCAGCAAAGCCAAGCGGCAGGCCTTGATGGACGAGGTGCGTGCCTGGACCCAGGCCCATGCGCAGGATGAAGACTGGAAGCGCCAGGTGCGCGAGTTGCATGCCTTCGCCGAGCGCTGGCGCGAAGCTGGCCATCTGAGCGAGAAGGCGTTTGCCGATATCCAGCCGCAGTGGAAGACCGTCATGCACGAGGCCCATGCGCGCCTGGAGGCGGCGCAGGCGGCGAGTCTGGAGCGACGCCGGGCCCTCATTGACGAGGCGGTTGCGCTGGGTGCCGCGCCGATGTTGCGCATCGATGCGGTCAAGGTCTTGCAACAGCGCTGGCAGGCCGAGGCGCAGGCGGTGCCACTGGACCGCAAGCAGGAGCAGAAGCTGTGGGACGCGTTCCGCAAACCCATCGACGAAGCCTTTGCCCGCAAAAGCAGCGAACGCGAGAAGGTGGCGGCGGCGGTCAGCGCCCACGATCAGCGGGTGCTGGAGGCGGCCAAGGCGCTGGAAGCTGCGGCGAACGCGGGTGACGCCCAGCGCATCCGGGAAGCGCAACAGGCGCTGGAACAGGCCTTGAAGGGTCAGGCCGAGGCGGCGGCTGCCGCCCCGGCAGGTGCCGACGCCGCCGTGTCTGCCGGTTCGTCCGAAGCTTCGGAGGACACGCCGGCTGCGGTCGCCCCGTCGCAGCCGGCCCGCAAACTCGTGGCCATGCGCGGTGATGACCGTCCCGGCATGAAGAAGGCCGAACCGGCGGCGCGCGACGAGCGCCGGCCTGGCCGCGATCACCGGGGCGCGCGCGATGGTGGGCGGGCCCCGCGCGATGACGCCGGCTGGGGGCGCGCGCCTCGCGAGGCGCGGGGGCCGCGACTGGGCGATACGGCCTTCCGGGCCCAGCGTCAGGCGCAGGAACAGGCCGAACTGGCGCTGCGCAAGCTGGCGGCGCAGGCGCACGGCGAGGTGCTGACTCAGGTGCTTGGCGCCTGGGAGCACCGCGATGCCGAGGCGCTGCCTCCCGCGCAGGCCCTGGGCTCCCGGGTCCAGGCGTCGACGCGCTCGGCTTGGGCGCAGGCCATCGGCAAGGCGGCCGCCTCGGGTGAGGGGGCTGAAGCGTTGTTGCGTCTGGAAATGGCCGCTGAGGTGCCGACGCCCGCCGAACACATCGGAGCCCGTCGCCAGTTGCAGTTGCAACTGCTGACCCGGCGCAATGAGCCGGGCCCCGCTGACACCTGGCCGCAGGATGTTGCCCGTGTGCTGTCATCGGCGCACGATGGTCCCGCCGCCAAGCGCCTGCAGGCCGCTCTCAAGGTGTTGCTGCGGCGCTGAAGCGGAAGAAGCCGTCGTAGAGTTCCCGCAGGGGCGGAAACTCTGCAGTGAAGCGCTCACGGTTCACGAAATAGGCTTCGCTGGTCACGGCGAAGAACTCCGCCGGGTCCTGCGCCGCGTACGCGTCGAGCCAGGGGCGCTCGCCGCCGAAACGCTCGGCCAGAGCGACGGCCTCCCGGAATTCGGCATAGGCCTTCTGCATCGTGGTCCGCCAGCGCTGGCGGGCGGCGGTGTCGGAAGGACTGTCCAGAAACCCCTTGAACAGTGGCGGCGCCCCGTCAGGGTGCTGTCCACGGGGCATGGCCCGCATGTCCATCTTGTGCACGAACTCGTGGATCACCACATTCGTGCCGTGGGCGGCCACGGTCGGTGCTTCGGCCACGGCCGTCCAGGCCAGCATCACCGGGCCGCGGTCCATGGCTTCACCCGCCAGGGCCTCCTGATAACGGTGCACCACGCCAGCCCCATCGGTCACTTCGCGGCGCGCCAGGGCTGCGCCCGGCTGGACCACGATGCCGACGAAATCGTCGTACCAGTCAAGCGCTTGCAAAGGGTGCGCCAGTGGCTGGCCATCGGGGCGGACCACATGCAGCAGCGGCAGACAGGCCTGGGCCGCGATGGCCAGGGCCATGGTGTCATTGACCACCAGGCCATGGGCGCCGTGGAACTCTTTTTCTTGCAGGAATTGCCCGCTCAGCAGGCGCAGGCGGGTCTGGTCGTCGGCCGGCAGCGCCGCCAAAAAGGGGTGTGTGCCCAGGGTGTGGCGCCAGAACCGATCGGCAATGGGCGGGGCCGGGCGGATGCGGCGTGGCAACCAGGATTGGAGGGCGCGCCAGAGTGGCTGTAGAGGGGAAGGGGGCATGGCGCGCAGGTGGTGGCGGAGGGGCCGGATTCAACCGCCGTCGGGAAACAGGGACAGGCGCTGCACGCTGTCAGCGCGCAGGCGCAGCACTTCGGCACGGGGTGGGTGTGCACCGGCATCCCAGTCGCTGAGCACCCATCTTTCGCAGCCGCCGCCGAGGTTGTGGCGAGCGGGGCGGTGGGTGTGGCCATGGATCAGGTGCCGGGATCCGGCGGCGGCCAGCCATTCCCGCGCGGTGGCGCCATCCACGTCGGCCCAGAGAGCGGCATCAAGCCCGTGTTCGCGTTTGCGGGCCTCGCTGCGTGCGCGCAGGTCGCGCGCGAAGGCTTCGCGATCAGCCAGGGGGCGGACCAGAAATGCTGTCTGCCAGCGGGCGCTGCGCACCTCGGCACGGAAACGCTGGTAGTCGTGGTCATCGATGCACAGCGCATCACCATGGCTCAGCAGCCAGGGCTGACCGGCCCATTCGAGCCGGGTCGGGTCTGCCAGGCCGGTCATGCCGCAAGCTTCCAGGCCGGCAGTGCCCAGCAGGAAGTCGCGGTTGCCCGCCATGAAAAAGACCGGGGTGTGTGCCGCAAAGGCGCTGAGCCGATGGGCGCAGTCCTGGAGGAAAGCCCGTTCGCCTTCCGGCGGGGCCGTCAAGGCATCGTCACCGACCCAGACCTCGAACAGGTCGCCCAGGATAAAAAGCGCGTCGCCACGCTGATCGGCGGGGGTGTCGAGGTAGCGGCAGAAGGCGGCGAAGGTGGCCGGGTCGGCCGCATGCAGATGCAGGTCGGCGATGAAATCGACCGCCTGCCAGTGCGCAGGGGCGCGCCACTGGTTCAGGCGGTCGTTCATGGAAAGGCTGGGGGCGTGGTGCTGATCAGAGCGCCACAGCCTTTTCGATCACCACGTCTTCCTTGGGCACGTCGTCGTGGAAACCGCGCCGACCCGTGCTCAGGCCTTCGATTTGCTTGACGATGTCAGTGCCGCCAGTGACCTTGCCGAAGACGGCGTAGCCCCACCCCTGGGCGCTGGGCGCCGTGTGGTTGAGGAAACCGTTGTTGGCCACGTTGATGAAGAACTGCGCCGTTGCCGAGTGCGGATCGCTGGTGCGGGCCATGGCGATGGTGTAGAGGTCGTTCTTCAGGCCGTTGTTGGCTTCGTTGTTGATGGGCTTGTCGGTACCCTTCTGGTTCATGCCGGGCTCGAAGCCGCCGCCCTGGATCATGAAGCCGGGGATCACACGGTGGAAGATCGTGTTGTTGTAGTGGCCCTTGTTCACATAGGACAGAAAGTTCTCGGTGGACAGGGGCGCCTTTTCAGCGTCCAGTTCCAGCGTGATCACGCCTTTGCCGGCGATGTGCAGTTCGACTTGCGGATTGGCCATGTTCAGTTCTCCAGGGTGGCTTTGAGGATGGTGACGGTGGTCTTGGGCACGTCGGTCGGGAACGGGCCGCCCGCGCCCGTGGGCACGTCCTTGATCTTGTTGACCACATCCATGCCGGCAATGACCTTGCCGAACACGGTATAGCCGAACAGTTGCCCGGCACCCAGGAGGCGTGCGCGGGGCACGTTCTGGTAGACCTGCCCGCCGTATTCGAAACGCGGCACCGGGTCGCCAGGAGGGATCGGTGTCGGGTCGAGGAAGGGATTGTCCTTCACATTGATGAAAAACTGGGCCGACGCGGAATGCGGGTCGTTGGTGCGCGCCATCGCCAGGGTGCCGACCACGTTGCGGGGGCCGCCTTTTTCCAGCGCAGCCTGGCCTTCATGGGTGATGGGCGCGCGCGTGGGTTTCTGCCGGAATTGGGCGTCAAAACCGCCGCCCTGGATCATGAAATTACCGATGACGCGGTGGAAGATCGTGCCGTCATAGTGCTTGTCACGCACGTACTGCAGGAAGTTCTCAACGGTCTTGGGGGCTTTGTCCGGATAGAGCTCGACGACGATGTCGCCAAGGTTCGTGCTGATGCGGACTTTGGGGTGGGCCGGTTGCGCGAGTCCCGGCAGACTGTGCGCCAAGAGCACAACGCCCGCCGACAGCACCATCAGGTACCGGCGGATGGGGGAGAAAACCATCAGATGTTTCCTTCGTAGAAGATTTTCCACTGGCCGTTTTCGTGTGACCAGTACTGGCGGCGCGTTGTCCCTCGACCTTGGCCGGCAGGCACTTCGCCGAAGGTCACCACCATGGTGTCATCGCTGTCGCGCCAGCGCAGCAGGGAAATGTCGCGCAAGGACAGCTCTCGGGAGCCTGTCGCCTGGACTTCTTTTTCCACCCGGGGCCACCACTGGGCGAGATCACGGCCCTGGCTCTGAAAGCGTTCGGAATAGAAGGTCTTGAGTTGCTCGATCTGGCCGCGGCTCTTGGTCTGGCGCCAGGCCTCCAGGGCCGATTCGAACTGGGTGCGATCGGTGTCGAGGGCATCGGGACGGACCCATTGCAGTTCGGACGCGATCACCACCGGCGTGGTTCGGATTTGCACCGTCGACAGAATGTGGGTGAAATCGGCGTTGGACACCACCACGCAACCTTCGGATGCCAGCGGCGCGCGGGCGTACTGTTCGCTGGGGGTGCCGTGCAGCCAGATGCCGCTGCCGGTCTTGCCCCGTTGCAGGTCGAGCGCATTGGGGTAGTTGAGGGGCAAGGCCCCCACGCCGTACAGATCGGGCAACGACTTGGGGTTCAGCGTGCTGGTGATGTAGTACACCCCCAGAGGCGTCCTCAGATCGCCTTCGAATTGCTTTTCGACGCCCCCCGTGCCGACCGAGATGTAGTAGTCTGCCACCAACTTGAGGCGGGCCTGGGCTGGTTTGCCGTTGCTGGCCGGCGGGCTTGTGTTCTCGAACAGGTACAAGCGCGAGCGCGAAGCATCAACCGCAATCGCATGGCGGCTTTGCGGCGACAAGGCCAGGAACTGTGCCGGGATGCTGCCCTCCGGTGGGCGTTCGGTGAGGGCGAGCAGGCGCCGTCGCGACTCTTCCCGCAGGATGCTGAGCTGTTGCGCAGCCAGTTGTGCTTTGGTGTCGGGCACATCGCCCAGTTGCCTGACCGGCCGCGCATGCACGCTGAGCAGGTCACCAAGCACCAACTGGGCCAGTTGGAAGTTGGGGTGGTCGCGAACCAGGGACTCGGCCTCTGCGAGCGCGGTGCGGTGATCACCCTGGCCAATCAACTGGTAGATATGAATGAGCCTGGCTTCCCCGCGACCCAGTGTGGTGCCGATCTGCTGCTGCAGCGGAGCCGACAAAGGGGTTCTGAGCAAACCGCCGCGCACGGCGGGCGTGGGTGCGCTGCCGTCCGACACCGCGGCCTGGACTTTGGCCAGGGCATTGTCCAGGAGGGAACCGGTGTCCGTGGCGGGAGGGGCCGTTGCTCCGCCTTCAGCGCGGTTGGCCAGAAAGAGGTACGCAGCTACACCGCCCGCGGCCAGCAGGCCGAGCAATGCAGCACCCCATGCGCGGAGGTTCCAAGTTCGACGGCGAGAGCCAGGACGCCACTCGCGCCCAGCAAAGCCCGGGGCAATCTGGGCGTGGCCGCGTTGAAAGAACCGGGGGCCGGCCATCAGGAACCGGTGGATTCGCGCAGGATCAGCCAGCGGTTGCCGCTTTTGACCATTTCCAGTGTCTTGCGGCTGGACACATTGGTGGCGTCGGAGCGGTAGGTCTGGTGGAAACGTGCCGTGGCGCGATCGCCGTTGACGTTCACGTCCAGATCGTTGATGCCCACTTCGATGCGGGAGCGGGGAACGATGCGCGAGCGGCGCTCGCTTTCCCAGTCTTTGCGGGACTGGCCACCAGTGGGCGTGAAGTTGGGAGCGTAGGCGCCCAGGTAACCGGACATGTTCTTGTTGGACCAGGCCTTGGCCCAGGCTTCCACGGCGGCTTCAACATCGCCCTGTGCGCCGGGGGTGGGTGCAGCGGGCACCGGCGCTGGTGTGGGCGGTGCGGCAGGTGCGGCCGCTACGGGCGCCGGAGCTGCTGCGGGCGTGGCCGGCTTGGCCGCCGCTTGCTGGCTCGCCGGTGCGGCAGCAGCCGGTTTGACGCCCTTGGCATCGGCCGCAAACAGCGTGCGAATGAGGTTCAGCTTGGGCGAGACGGCGGTGTTGTTCGAGTCGAGTTGCAGCGCCTTGCTGTACGCCTGGCTGGCCAGTTTGGCGTACACATCACCCAGGTTTTCGTGCGCCGTGGCGTAGCTCGGGTTGGTGCGGATGGCCATTTCCAGTGCTGCACGCGCCTTGTCGAACTGGCTCTGGCCGGCGTACAGCACCGCGAGGTTGTTGTAGGGCTCGGGCAGTTCGGGGAAGTCCTGCGTCAGCTGGGTGAATGTGGTCACGGCGTCGGTCGTCTTGCCGGACTCGGTCTGGATGACGCCTTTCAGGAAGCGCATCTGGGGATCTTTGGGCTTGCCGGCCAGGTATTGGTCGACCTTGGTCAGGGCGTCACCGAGCTGCCCGGCCCGCACCAGTCGGTTGACCTCGGCATAGTCGTCCGGCTGGGCCTGGGCGGTGGCGCACAGAAAGGCCGTGGCCACGGCGATGGCTGCTCGCTGCGCGGTGGTGCGCCAGGCCGCGCCGGCCAGAGGGGCAGAAGCGGAAAGGAGGGGGGTCGCTGGAGTGGTCATGGAGCCTCGTGTCAACGAATTGGGGTGGGCAAACGCAGACAATCTCGGGTTGAAGGAGGGCGCGCCGCGGTAGATGCCGCCGGGGCCTGCTGGATATACTGTTCCATTGTATCTGAGGGGTGTAGTGCCAATGGATGCAGTTCCCGCATTCTGAGCTCCGCATTCCCCGGCTTTCCGGGTCGAAGGTCCTGCCTTCGATGACACCACCGCTGATCCATCCCGCTTCCCGTTTCAGAACACCGCCATCGCCTGCGCTGATGGTGGTTTGTCGATCGTTTTCATGTCTCTGCAAATTTACAACACGTTGACCCGCCGGATGGAGGTTTTCAGGCCTTTGGAGCCCGGCCATGTGCGCATGTATGTGTGCGGCATGACCGTTTATGACCTGTGCCACCTCGGCCACGCCCGTTCCATGCTGGCGTTCGACGTGGTGCAGCGTTGGCTCAAGGCCAGTGGCTATCGCATGACCTATGTCCGCAATGTGACGGATATCGACGACAAAATCATCGCGCGCGCGCTCAAGAACGGCGAGACGATCACGGCCCTGACCGACCGCATGATCGCGGCGCTGCACCAGGATGCCGATGCCCTGGGTGTCGAGCGACCGACCCACGAGCCGCGTGCCACCGCGTATGTGCCGCAGATGCTCGACATCGTGCGCCGCCTGGAAGACCGGGGCCTCGCCTACCGCAGCCCCCATGGCGACGTGAACTACGCGGTGCGCAAGTTTCCGGGGTATGGCAAGCTCTCGGGCAAATCGCTGGACGACCTGCGTGCCGGGGAACGTGTGGCCGTGGACGACGGCAAGCAGGATCCGCTGGACTTCGTGCTCTGGAAGGCCGCCAAACCCGACGAGCCGGTGGAGGCCCAGTGGGACAGTCCCTACGGCAGCGGTCGACCCGGCTGGCACATCGAATGCTCGGCCATGAGCTGCCAGATGCTGGGCGAAAGCTTCGACATCCACGGTGGTGGAGCCGATTTGCAGTTTCCGCACCACGAGAACGAGATTGCCCAGAGCGAAGGTGCCACGGGTCAGCCACTGGCCCGTTTCTGGATGCACAACGGCTTCGTGCGGGTCGACAACGAGAAGATGTCCAAGAGCCTGGGCAACTTCTTCACCATCCGCGAAGTGCTGGAGAAATACGACGCCGAGACCGTGCGCTTCTTCGTGCTGCGCGCGCATTACCGCAGCGCGCTCAACTACAGCGACGCGCACCTCGATGACGCCCGGGCGGCGCTCAAGCGGCTGTACACGGCGCTGGCTGGTGCAGGCCCGGCGGTTGACGCCGCCATCGACTGGCAGCAGCCTTTGGCGGCCCGCTTCAAGGCGGCGATGGACGAGGATTTCGGCACGCCCGAAGCGGTGGCGGTGCTCTTCGACCTGGCGTCGGAAGTCAATCGCAGCAAGGCGCCCGAACTCGCCGGTTTGTTGCGTGCGCTGGGCGGGGTGCTGGGCTTGCTGCAACAGGACCCGGCCACCTACCTCCAGGCCGGCGGTGCGGGCGAAGGGTTGGATGAAGTGGCCATTGCCGGGCAGATTGCGGAGCGCGCCGCCGCCAAGGCTGCGAAGAATTTTGCCGAAGCCGATCGCATCCGCCAGGCGCTGCTGGTGCAAGGCATCGTGCTCAAAGATGGCCCCGCGGGCACCACCTGGGAGCGCCACTGATGGCCACCGCCACTTTGCCCGAGGTCGGCGCCGATGCTCCCTTGTACTGGCAGGAGGCCTGCCGCCATCTGATGAAGCGCGACCGGGTGATGAAAAAACTCATCCCCCAATACCCGGGCGCCTGCCTCCAGTCGCGTGGTGATGCGTTCATCACCCTCGCGCGCAGCATCGTGGGCCAGCAGATTTCGGTGAAGGCCGCCCAGTCGGTGTGGGACCGGTTCGAGAAGCTGCCACGCAAGCTGACGCCGGCTCACGTGCTCAAGCTCAAGGTCGACGACATGCGCGCGGCCGGCCTCTCGGCGCGCAAGGTGGAGTACCTGGTCGACCTGGCGCTGCACTTTGCCAACAACCAGGTGCACGTGGCCGACTGGGCCAGCATGGACGATGAGGCCATCGTGGCCGAGCTGGTGGCGATCCGCGGCATCGGCCGATGGACGGCCGAAATGTTCCTGATCTTCCATCTCATGCGGCCGAATGTGCTGCCGCTGGACGACATCGGTCTGCAGAACGGCATCAGCCGGTGCTACTTTTCGGGCGAGCCGGTCAGCCGCTCGGAGATTCGCGAGGTCGCCGGCTCCTGGGCGCCGTTCTGCAGCGTCGCCACTTGGTATATTTGGCGCTCGCTGGACCCGTTGCCGGTGAGTTACTGAGGCCCGATCGGGCTTCTTTTTTGCATCCCGGACGCCGTTCACGCTAAGACCAAAGGAGTTTCACCTTGGCCAAAAGAACCTTTCTCGACTTCGAGCAGCCCATTGCCGAACTCGAGGGCAAGATCGAAGAGCTGCGCTACGTGCAGACCGAATCGGCTGTCGACATCTCGGCCGAAATCGAACAGCTGTCTGGCAAGAGCCTGCAGCTGACCAAGGACATCTACAGCAGCCTCACGCCCTGGCAGATCACCAAGATCGCCCGGCACCCGGATCGGCCCTACACGCTGGACTATGTGCGCGACTGTTTCACGCATTTCCAGGAACTGCACGGTGATCGCCATTTCGCCGACGACCTGGCCATCGTCGGGGGGCTGGCCCGTTTCAACGGGCAGCCCTGCATGGTCATCGGCCACCAGAAGGGGCGCGACACCAAGGAGCGCACCGCGCGCAACTTTGGCATGACCAAGCCCGAGGGCTACCGCAAGGCGCTGCGCCTGATGAAGCTGGCTGAAAAGTTCAAGCTGCCGGTGTTCACCTTCGTGGACACGCCGGGCGCCTACCCGGGTATCGACGCCGAGGAGCGTGGCCAGTCCGAAGCCATCGGCCGCAACATCTTCGAGATGGCGCAGCTGGAAGTGCCCGTCATCTCCACCATCATCGGTGAAGGCGGCTCTGGCGGCGCGCTGGCCATCGCCGTGGCCGATCAGGTGTTGATGCTGCAGTACTCCGTCTATTCGGTCATCAGCCCGGAAGGGTGTGCTTCCATTCTGTGGAAGACCAGCGACCGCGCCAGCGACGCTGCCGAAGCCCTAGGCATCACCGCGCACCGACTCAAGGCGCTGGGCCTGGTCGACAAGATCGTGAGCGAGCCCGTGGGCGGCGCGCACCGCGACCACAAGCAGATGGCTGCCTTCCTCAAGCGCGCGCTGGGCGACGCCTGGCGCCAGGTGGCGGACCTCAAGGTCAAAGAGCTGCTTGATCGGCGCTACCAGCGCATCGACAGCTACGGCCGCTTCACCGACACCAAGGCCGACACCAAAGACAAGCGCTGAGGCGCTGTCGCCACCGTGGCACCTGTGGCCAACAGCGCGCCAGGCGACGCACCTTCTCCTGGCGCGGCGGCACTCGTAGCGTGGGGCGCTCGATGGTTGCCCGATCCGCTGGCTGCGCCGGTGGCCGTGGCTTTCAGTGCCGGGGCGGACTCCACCGCGCTGTTGCTGGCGGCGCACACCCTCTGGCCGGGGCAGGTCTTGGCACTGCACGTGCATCATGGCCTGCAAGCCGCTGCCGACGACTTTGAAGCGATGGCCCTTCTCACAGGTCGGGCCTTGGGCATCCCGGTGCACGTCTGCCGGCTGGATGCGCGCGCGCAGCCCGGCCAAAGCCCTGAGGACGCGGCGCGTCAATACCGCTACCGCGCGCTGGCCGACATGGCCCGGCAGCATGGTGCGGGCTGTGTGCTGCTGGGCCAGCATGCCGACGACCAGGCCGAGACCCTGATGCTGGCGCTGGCGCGGGGAGCCGGTTTGCCAGGGTTGGCCGGGATGCCCGAACGCTTCGAGCGCCATGGGGTGGTGTTTGGCCGCCCCTGGCTGGGCGTGTCGTCGGCCAGCTTGCGCGCTTGGCTGGTGGCGCGGGGGCAGGCGTTTGCCGATGACCCGAGCAACGCCGATCCGCGCTTCACGCGCAACCGCATCCGGGCGCATCTGCTGCCGGCCTGGGCACAGGACTTTCCCGCCTGGCGCGAGACCTTGGCGCGCAGCATGCGCCACATCGCGCAGGCCCAGGGGCTGTTGGACGAGCTTGCTGCCGAGGACCTGCAGGGCACGGGTGTGCCGCCCGCCATCGGGGTGCTGCAAGCCCTCTCGCGTCCACGCCAGGCCAACCTGTTGCGGCACTGGTTGCGGCGGCACGAGGCGGTGGCGCCGAGCGAGGTCCAGTTGGACGCGCTGCTGTTGCAGATCGATGCCTGCCGCACGCGCGGCCACCGCATCCACCTCAAGGTGGCCGACGGCCAGGTGCAGCGCGACGGCGATCGGCTGCGTTTCGACCGGTCGGTATAATCCCAAGGTTTTGCCTCTCGCTGTTTGCCGGGGTCCGCCCGGTGTTTTGGCGGGGCTTTGCGGTTCTTCCCGGCGATTTCCGGGGCGTCCGGCACCGGGCCCGGTGCGCGGGCCTCGGGGGATGTGTCGGACATCCTCTCCCAACCTGTTCCTTCCCGATGGCATTGATAGTTCACAAGTACGGCGGCACCTCCATGGGGTCGACCGAGCGCATCCGCAATGTGGCCCGGCGCGTGGCCAAGTGGCACAAGGCCGGTCACCAGATGGTCGTGGTGCCCAGCGCCATGAGCGGCGAGACCAACCGCCTGCTGGCCCTGGCCAAGGAAGTGGCCCCGGAAAAGCCGGGCAAGGCCTATGGGCGTGAACTCGACATGCTGGCCGCCACGGGCGAGCAGGCATCGTCGGCGTTGCTGGCGATCGCGCTGCAGGCCGAAGGCATTGAGGCGGTGAGCTACGCGGGCTGGCAGGTGGCCATCAAGACCAACGACGCTTACACCAAGGCCCGCATCGAGTCGATCGAAGATGCGCGCGTGCGCGCTGACCTGGCGGCGGGCAAAGTGGTCATCGTCACCGGCTTCCAGGGCGTGGATCCTGACGGCAACATCACCACGCTGGGCCGCGGCGGCAGCGATACGTCTGCCGTGGCCGTGGCCGCAGCGATGAAGGCGGCCGAATGCCTGATCTATACCGATGTGGACGGCGTCTACACGACCGATCCGCGTGTGGTGCCGGAAGCGCGTCGCCTGGAGCGTGTCAGCTTCGAGGAAATGCTGGAGATGGCCAGCATGGGCTCCAAGGTGCTGCAGATCCGCTCGGTGGAGTTTGCAGGCAAGTACAAGGTGCCTCTGCGCGTGCTGTCCAGCTTCACGCCCTGGGACATCGACCTGAACGAAGAAGCCAGCTCTGGCACCCTGATCACTTTCGAGGAAGACGAAGATATGGAACGAGCCGTTGTTTCCGGCATTGCCTTCAACCGTGACGAAGCCAAGGTGTCCGTGCTGGGCGTGCCCGACAAGCCGGGCATTGCCTACCAGATCCTGGGTGCGGTCGCAGGCGGCAACATCGAGGTCGACGTGATCATCCAGAACCTGAGCAAGGACGGCAAGACCGACTTCTCGTTCACGGTGAACCGCAACGATTACCAGAAGACGCTGGACCTGCTCAAGACCCAGGTGGTGCCGTCGCTGGGCGCCGCCGACGTGGTGGGCGACACGCGCATCTGCAAGGTCTCCATCGTCGGTATCGGCATGCGCAGCCATGTGGGCGTGGCCAGCCGCATGTTCAAGTGCCTGAGCGACGAGGGCATCAACATCCAGATGATCTCCACCTCCGAAATCAAGACCTCGGTGGTGATCGACGAGAAGTACATGGAGCTGGCCGTGCGCGCCCTGCACCGCGAGTTCGATCTGGACAAGACCATCGACACCATCGCCGAGTAAAAGGGAAACGTGCCGCAGACAGCGGCACTTCGCAGAAAGTGCCTTCAGTTGAGGCATAATATGCGGCTCCGGAGCGATGACCGAGTGGCCGAAGGTGCTCCCCTGCTAAGGGAGTATGGGGTGTAGAGCCTCATCGAGGGTTCGAATCCCTCTCGCTCCGCCATACAAAGAGCCCAAGTGGATGCCACTTGGGCTTTTTTCTTGGCGCATATCCACCGGGAGCAAGGCATGAACAGGTGTGTGGGATGGGGCATGGCGATGGCGGCTGTCTGGGCCCTGGCCGGATGCGGCATGGAGGCCGCTGGCAGCGCGGCCACCGCGGCCGCTCTCAAGCAGCAGGAACTGGAGCAAGGCAAGGCCACGCAGAAGGTGGTCGAGCAGCAGTTGCAGGACGCGTTGCAGCAAGGCACCGACCGGTTGCAGAAGCTGGATCAGGAAGCCGGGCAGTGACTGCGCAGGGCTGATTCCCGGTCAGCACTGCGGGCTGTAGCCCGAGCGACCGCCTGGCCACCCAGCGCGCGGTGACAATCGCCCCCCATGGCTTCTTCTGCTCGCTCGATTTCTGCCGCCGCGTTCGCCACCTTGTTGCTCATCGCCCTGATGATGGGCGCCAACCACGTGGCGGCCCGCCTGGCGTTCAACGATGGCGTCAATGTGGCGACGGCGGTGCTGTTTCGCAGCACGGTGACCGCTGCGGTGGTGCTGGCCGTGGTGGTCGGCTATCGACTCCCGTGGCGGACCGATGCGCGGCAGCGCCGTGCGCTGCTGATCGTGGGCGGGCTGATCGGCGCCCAGAGCCTGTGCCTGTATTCCGCCGTGGCCCGCCTGCCGGTGGCGCTGGCCTTGCTGGCTTTCAATTCCTACCCCTTGTGGACCGCCTTGTGGGCGCGCGTGGTGTACGGCGAGCGGCCGGACCGTCGCGTCCTGATGGCCATGCCCGTGCTGCTGCTGGGTCTGGCGCTTGCGCTGGACGTGTCCGGTGCGGCTTCTGGTTTGGGCGCTGCCGACCACTGGGGGCGCATGGGCGCGGGTGTGGCGTTCGCGCTGACCGCAGCGGCGAGCTTCGGCCTCGCGCTGGTGATCATCCAGCACGGCACGGCCGGGGTGGATGGGCGGGTGCGCACCGCGGCCACCATGGCGCTGGTGGCGCTCATGGCGTTGGTCGGGGTGATGGCGCAGGGCGGGCCCGCGCTGCCGGCATCGGCCGTGGGCTGGTGGGGACTGGCGGGGCTGACGGTGCTCTACGGCACGGCCTTCACGATCATGTTCACCGTGTTGCCGCGGCTGGGTGTGGTGGGCAATTCGGCGATCATGAACGTGGAGCCCATCTTTGCGCTGGTGCTGGCCTGGGCCGTGCTGGGGCAGACCATCGCGGCGGTGCAGGTCGCCGGCGGGCTGATCGTGGTCGCCGCGGTGATGTGGCTGGGGCTGCGGCGCGCCTGAACGGCGCTCAGGCGTCGCCGTCGATCGAGGCGCTCCAGCGGTCGTTCCAGTCGGTGCGGCCGCGCAGGGTGTCGATGTCGCGCCGGTCGCGTTTGGTGGGGCGCCCCTGTGTTTGCGCCAGGGCCGGTTCGGGTGCTAGCCGGCGGCGTTCGGCCGCCGCTTCGCGTGCCAGGCGCGACGCTTTCGTTTCTTCGTACAGCAGAGCCGCGACGGGTGCCGGCCCGCGAGTGGTGCTCACCGCCCTGACGATGACGGTGCGTACCACGGTGCCGATGCGCACCTCCACCGTGTCGCCGGCGCGCACTTCGCGCGCAGGCTTGGCGATCTGTTCGTTCACGCGCACACGGCCCTTGTCGATTTCGTCGCAGGCCAGGCTGCGGGTCTTGTAGAAGCGGGCGGCCCAGAGCCATTTGTCCAGGCGCAGGCGGGATGAGTCGGGTGCGGTGGTGGGTGGGTTCATGCGCGCAAGGGCAGTGGGGTCAGACGGATATTGCCACGGAGCGGGGCAGGCGCACGACGGCGTCCAGGCCCTGCACCTGGCCGCGCTGCATGCGGTTGGTCAGCTCGATGCTGCCGTGCAGCGACTGCACGATGCCCTGGCAGATGGCGAGCCCCAACCCCGAGCCCGCTTCGCCCGGGCGTGGGCTGGCGCCGGTGGCGAAGGGCTGGAACAGCCGCTCGCGCTGGGCATCGGCGATGCCCGGGCCATCGTCGCTGATGGTCAGTGCCACGGTGTGCGGATCGCTCACCAGGCGCACGCCCAGCCGTGCTCCCGGCGGTGACTGCTTGATAGCGTTGTGCAGCAGGTTGCGAGTGAGTTCGCGCAGCGCCCATTCGTGCGAGCGCACGGGTGCGGGCGCCGTCGCCGTGAGCGAAAAGTCCAGCCCCTGATTGGCCACCAGCGGGGCCAGATCCAGGGCCACCTGGCGCACGGTTTCGGCCCAGTCGGTGTAGGGCACCTTGTCGCGTTGCTGGCGCAACTGTTCCACCTTGGCCAGGGCCAGCATCTGGTTGGCCAGTTCGGTGGCTCGGTCGACGGTGTGGGCGATTTCTTCCAGGGCCTGCGGCGCGGGCAGGTCGCCGCGCCGGGCCGATTGCACCTGGGCTTTGAGCACGGCCAGCGGCGTGCGCAACTGGTGCGAGGTGTCGCGCACAAAGCGTTTCTGGTGGTCCAGCAACTGGGACAGCCGCTCCATGTGCTGGTTGGTCGCCGCCAGCAGGGGGTGCAGCTCGCGCGGGGCGTCTTCCAGCGGCAGGGGCGAGAGGTCGTTGTCGCTGCGCGCGGCCAGCGCGTGGCTGAGCTGCCGCACGGGCCGGGTGGCGCGCTGCACGACGAAGACCACCACCATGGCGATCACCAGCACCAGCACGGCCTGCCGTCCCAGGGTGTCGACCAGGATCTGGCGCGCAAGTGTCTCGCGCAGCTCCAGGGTCTCCGCCACCTGGATGGTGGCCATGCCGTGGCCTGCCGCACCGGCCACGGGCTGCAGCAGCACGGCCATGCGCACGGGGGTGTCGCGGTAGCGCGTGTCGTAGAAGTGGACCAGCGCCGCGTAGATGTTCTGGTCAGGCAGGTTGGCCCGGGGCGGCGGCAGGTCGGCGAAGCCGGAGACCATTTCGCCGGCAAAGCCGTTGACGCGGTAGTACAGGCGGCTGCGGTTGTCGGCCTCGAAGGCTTCCAGGGCCGAATACGCCACCGAAGCCTGCAACTGCGGGCCTTGCTCGGAAGGGCTGACCTCCAGGTCTTCGCCGAGCGATTTGGCGGTGGCCAGCAGCGTGCGGTCGTAGGCGGTGTTGGCCGCAGCCTGGGCCTGGCGGTAGAGCACCACGGTGTTGAGCACCAGGAAGCCGAACACCGGCAGCAGGATGCCCAGCAGCAGCGTGCGCCGCAGCGACCGGGGTGTGCGGGGCCGGGCGAGGATCACGGGGACGCCCGCAGCAGGTAGCCCAGGCCCCGCAGCGTGACCAGTTGCGCGCCGGTGTGGGCGATCTTCTTGCGCAGCCGGTAGGCCACCACCTCGATGGCTTCGGGCAGGGCCTGGCTTTCGCCGGGAAACACCAGTTCGAACAGGCGCTCTTTCGCGATGGCCTGACCCGGGCGTGCCAGCACGGCGCGCAGCAGGGCCAGTTCGCGCGGGGCCAGTTCCATGGGCTGGCCGTCGTGGTAGACGGCACCGCTGTCCCGGTCGATCTGCATGCCGCACCAGGCGGCCTGTGGCAGGGCCGGTGCCTGTGCCGCGTCGGCCGTGGGCGTGGCACGGCGCACCAGGGCGCGCACGCGGGCTTCGAGTTCGTCGAGGTCGAACGGCTTGGGCAGGTAGTCGTCGGCACCGGTGTTCAGGCCGATGATGCGGTCGCCGACGGTGCCGCGCGCGGTGAGGATGATCACTGGCGTGCGCAGGCCGGCGGCGCGCGCGTCGCCGAGCACCTGCAGGCCGTCGCGGCCGGGAAGACTCAGGTCCAGCAGCACCGCATCGGGCTGGCAGGCCTGCCACTGGGCCAGGGCCTGCTGCCCGTCGCTGCAGGTTTGCACCTGCATGCCGCGGCGCTCCAGCGTGCGCTGCAGGGTGGTGCGCATTGCCAGGTTGTCTTCGATCAGGAGCAGCTTCATCCGGGGGCGATTATGGGGACGCCTTCCGGGGTTTCCGGGATCAGGGTTTGTCCTAGGGCGATCGACAGCCGATTGACAGCGGCCGACAGGAACATCGCGCCTGTCAGTTCGCCGTGCCGTTTCGGCCCACACCAAGGAGACTCCCCATGCGTCGCGACACTTTCCTCAAATCCCTGGCCGCTCTGGCCGCCGCTGGTGCTTTGCCGCCGGCTGCCTGGGCCAGTGCCAACCTGAAGATGATGATTCCCGCCAACCCCGGCGGTGGCTGGGACGGCACGGGCCGGGCCCTGGGCGACGCGCTGCGCGATGCGGGCGTGGCGTCGTCGGTCACGTTCGAGAACAAGGGTGGCGCGGCCGGCGCCATCGGGCTGGCGCAGTTCTTCAACGCCAGCAAGGGCGACCCGAACGCGCTGATGGTGATGGGGGCGGTGATGCTGGGCGGCATCATCACCGGCAAGCCGCCGGTGTCGATCACGCAGCTCACGCCCATTGCACGGCTCACCACCGAATACAACGTGTTCGTGCTGCCGGCGAATTCGCCGTTCAAGAGCATGAAGGAGGTGGTCGAGCAGCTCAAGAAGGACCCGGGCAGCGTCAAGTGGGGGGGCGGCTCGCGCGGTGCGACCGAACACATCGCGGCCGCGCAGATTGCGCAGCTGGCGGGGGTGTCGGCCGCGAAGATCAACTACGTGCCGTTCCGGGGCGGTGGCGAAGCGGTCGCGGCCATTCTGGGTGGCAACGTGACCATCGGTGGCAGCGGCTACAGCGAATTCCAGCCCTACATCGAAAGCGGCAAGATGCGCGCCGTCGGCATCACTTCGGCGCAGCGCATTGCCGGCATCGACGTGCCCACGCTCAAGGAGCAGGGCATCGACATCGAGATCGGCAACTGGCGCGGCGTGTATGGCGCGGCCGGCATCACCCCCGCGCAACGCGACGCGCTGACCGACATGATCGTGAAGGCGACCAAGAGCAAGGCCTGGCAGGACGCGCTGGCCAAGAACAACTGGACCCCGGCGCTGCTGACCGGCAAAGCCTTCGACGAGTTCGTGGACCGCGATTTCGCTTCGCTGCGCGCGACCATGGTGCGCGCGGGCATGGTCTGAGCGGAGGCAACCATGCGTGCAGACCTTTCACCGGCCGCCGAAGCGGTGCCGGGCGGCAGCCGGACGGGACAGACCCTGATGGGCCTGGCCGCACTGGGCGTGGCCGGCGTGCTGGCCTGGGGCGCGGCGGGCTTGCCCTCCGATGCCGGTTATGCCGGTGTCGGCCCCGACTTCCTGCCCTGGGTGGTGACGGTGGCGCTCGCGGTGTGTGGCGCGCTGCTGCTGTGGGAGGCGCGCACCGGGGGCTTCCGGCACATGGAAATCCCGTCCGGCGCGGCACGCGGTGACTGGCCGGCGTTTGCCTGGGTGTCGGCCGGCGTGCTGGGCAACGCGGCGCTGATCACCTCCATCGGCTTTGTGCTCAGCTGCGCCCTGTGTTTTGCCCTGGCGGTGCGGGGCCTGCGCCTGAGCGAAGGCAAACCGGCCGGCGGCGCGCTGCAGGCGGTGCGCGATGCCGTGACCGGCATCGTGATCGCCGCCCCCACGTACTGGATGTTCACCAAGGTGCTGGCGGTCAATCTGCCGGGCCTGACCGCGTCCGGCTGGATCTAGACCAGAACACCATGGATATCTTCAACCAACTCTTGGGCGGTTTTGCCACCGCCGCCACGCCCATCAACCTGCTGTGGGCGCTGGCTGGCTGTGCGCTGGGCACGGCCATCGGCGTGCTGCCCGGCCTCGGCCCGGCGGTCACGGTGGCGATGCTGTTGCCCATCACCGGCCAGGTCGAGCCGACCGCGTCGATGATCTTTTTCGCCGGCATCTACTACGGTGCCATGTACGGCGGGTCGACCACCTCCATCCTGCTCAACACGCCGGGCGAGACCGGCACCATGGTCACCGCACTCGAAGGTTTCAAGATGGCCAAGAGCGGCCGCGCCGGCGCGGCGCTGGCCACCTCGGCCATCGGCTCTTTCGTGGCCGGCACCATCGCCACCGTGCTGGTGACGCTGTTCGCACCGCTGCTGGCCGACTTTGCCGTCCAGCTCGGCCCGCCCGAGTACTTCTGCCTGATGCTGCTGGCCTTCACCACCGTGAGCGCGGTGCTGGGCCAGAGTTCGCTGCGCGGGCTGACGGCGCTGTTCCTGGGCCTGGCCATGGGGCTGGTGGGCATCGACCAGATCACCGGCCAGGTGCGCTACACCGGTGGCGTGCTGGAGTTCATGGACGGCATCGAGGTGGTGCTGGTGGCAGTGGGCCTGTTCGCTGTGACCGAAGCGCTCTACAACGCGCTCTACGAGGGCCGCAACCCGAGCACGCTCAACCGCATGACCCGGGCCCACATGACGCGCACCGAATGGCGCCGTTCCTGGCCCGCCTGGCTGCGCGGCACGGCCATCGGTTTCCCGTTCGGCACCATCCCGGCGGGTGGGTCGGAAATTCCCACCTTCCTGAGCTACGCCACCGAGCGCAAGCTGGCCGCGCCCGAACACCAGGCCGAATTCGGCGGGGCGGGCGCCATCGAGGGTGTGGCCGGCCCCGAGGCGGCCAACAACGCGGCCGTGACCGCCACGCTGGTGCCGCTGCTGACGCTGGGCATTCCCACGTCGGTGACCGCGGCCATCCTGCTGTCGGCGTTGCAGAACTACGGCATCCAGGCCGGGCCGCAACTGTTCCAGACCTCGTCGACGCTGGTGTGGGCGCTGATCGCCTCGCTCTACATCGGCAACGTGATGCTGCTGGTGCTGAACCTGCCGATGGTGGGGCTGTGGGTGAAGCTGCTGCGCATTCCGCGCGCGCCGCTGTACGCCGGCATCCTCATCTTCGCGACCGTGGGCGTGTACGGCATGCGCCAGAGCGCGTTCGACCTGTTCCTCATGTACGGCCTGTCGCTGGCGGGCATTGCCATGCGGCGCTTCGACTTCCCGATCGCACCGGTGATCGTGGGCCTGATCCTCGGGCCGCTGGCCGAGGCGCACCTGCGCAACGCCATCGCCATCGGCGAAGGCAGTTGGCTGGTGTTTTTCCAGCGGCCGATGTCGGCCACCCTGCTGGCCGCGGTGGCGCTGGTGCTCATCACGCCACGGGCGCTGGCCTGGCACCGGCGCGCATGAGCCCCGGGTCGTCCCGCTGGTGCCAGCCGGCCCGGGGGCGACCGCTCAGGCGGTGACCCCGCCCGCGACCGGCATCGCGGCCCGCATGGCGTCGATGAAGCGGCGCAGCCGGGGTGGGTAGAAGCGGGCGTGCGGATAGACCAGGTACACCGGCAGCGAAGGCGCCTGCCATGGCGGCGCCAGGTGCACCAGCCGGCCGTCGGCCAGGGCATCGGCCACCATCCAGGCCGAGGCAATGCCCGCGCCCAGGCCGAAGATGGCGGCGTTGCACAGCACGTAGAGGTTGTCGGTGCTCAGGCGGGGGTGGATCGCGAAGCGGCGGGTGTGCCGCGTCTGCGGATGGGCCAGCACCACTTCGCTGCGGTAGTAGGTGCGCAGGGCCAGCCAGGGCAGGTCAGGCAGGTCCTCCACCTGTGGCGGTGGTGCGTCGGCGGGCCACAGCCGGGGCGACGCGATCACGATGCGCGGCACGTCCATGAGGCGGATCGCCACCACCGACGGGTCGCGCACCTCGCCGACCTGGATCGCGCAGTCGATGCCGGCACCGATGAAGTCGCGCACGTCGTCGCGCAGCAGCCATTCCACCTGCACGTCGGGGTGGCGCAGCAGGAACTCGGTCATGGGCCGCACCAGTTGCTCCTGCCCGAACGCGTGCGGCACCGCCACGCGCAGGTGGCCGCGCGGGGTGTCGTGGTCGCCCCGCACATCGCTTTGCAGCGCTTCCCACTGGTCGATCAGGGCCTTGGCATGTTCGTAGCAGCGTTCACCGTCTTCGGTCAGGTGCATGGCGCGTGTCGAGCGCTGCAACAGGCGCAGGCCGAGCAGGCGTTCCAGGGTCTGGAGCCGGCGGCTGATGGTGGGCTGCGTGGTCTGCATCTGCGCCGCCGCGCGCGACAGGCTGCCCGCCTCAACGATGCGCACGAAGGTCTGCATGAGGTCCAGCCGGTCCCCGGCACCCGCCAGGGGCGGTGGCGTCTGCGGGCGGACAGGGCTTTTATTCATGCGCCGATCGTATATCTGAAGTGAGCGCGCCTGCACTACCCCCGAGGCCTGAAGCCCCTCAGACTCCGGGCATGGTTGTGATTCAGGGGTTTTTGATGTCTTCCATTCGCTCAGCGAATTTATCGATGCCGGGTGCGTCCGGCCTCTCGCTCTCTTTGACCCGCCTGCTGGCGGCGGGCGCGGGCTTCACCGTGGCGTCGCTGTACTACAGCCAGCCCATGCTCGGCGTGCTGAGCGAAGAATGGGGCGTGGGTGCGCAGACCCTGGGCCTGGTGCCCATGCTGACCCAGCTCGGCTACGCGCTGGGCCTGCTGCTGATGGCCCCGCTGGGCGACCGCTGGGACCGCCGCACCCTGGTGCTGGTCAAGTGCGCCGCCCTGGTGGTGGCGCTGCTGGGCAATGCGCTGGCACCTTCGATCGGTTTTCTGCTGGTGGCCAGCTTTCTCACCGGCCTGGCGGCCACGGTGGCACAGGACATCGTGCCGGCCGCGGCCGTGCTGGCTCCCGAAAGCAGCCGCGGCAAGGCGGTGGGTTCGGTCATGACCGGACTGCTGCTGGGCATTCTGCTGTCGCGCGTGGTGAGCGGCTTCGTCGCCGAACACCTGGGCTGGCGTGCGATGTTTGTGCTGGCGGCGCTGGCGGTGGCCGGGATCGGCGTGGCGCTCCAGCGTGGCCTGCCGCGTTTCCCGCCCACCACCTCGCTGGGCTATGGGGCTTTGCTCGGGTCGCTGGTGGGGCTTTGGCGGCGCCACCGCGCGGTGCGCCAGGCGGCGCTGGCGCAGGGGACGCTGGCGATCGGTTTCAGTGCGGTCTGGTCGACACTGGCCATCTGGCTGCACGGCGCGCCTTTCCACCTGGGCAGCGCCGCGGCGGGGGCGTTCGGCATCGCCGGTGCGGCGGGTGCACTCGGGGCGCCGGTGTTCGGTCGGCTGGCCGACCGGCACGGGCCACACCGGGTCGCGCTGGCGGGTGCGGTGCTGGTGTTCGGCGCCTTCGCGCTCATGGGGGGCCTGTCGTGGCTACCGCGCGGCGCGCAGATCGGGCTGGTCGTGGTGTCGGTGATCGGCTTCGACCTGGGCTTCCAGGCCGCGCTGATTTCGCACCAGACCATCGTCTACGGGGCCGATCCGGCCGCCCGCAGCCGTGTCAATGCGCTGCTGTTCGTGGCCATGTTCTGCGGCATGGCACTGGGCTCGGCGCTGGGCGGCGCACTGTTCGAGCGCTGGGGCTGGAACGGGGTGGTGGCGCTGGCGTCGGCCGCCTCGCTGATTGCCGTGGGCATGCGTCTGAAGGCGCTGCCGGCGCGGGAGGCAGGTACCATCCGGCCATGACCGCCGACAGCCGCTTGCCGCGCGACGCGCAAAGCATTCTCGAACTCGCCGCGAGGTCGATGTTCGACCTGTTCGCCAACGCCAGCGAGGGCATGCTGCTGGTGGACCGCGAGGCGCGGGTGGTGTGGATCAACGATCAGTACCGGCGTTTCCTGCCCGCGCTCGGCTACGCGCGCGAGGAAGACTTTGTCGGCCACCCGGTCTCGCGCGTGGTGCACAACACGCAGATGCACCGCGTGCTGGAGACCGGCAAGCCCATCCTCATCGACCTGCTGACCAACAAGGCCGGCACGTTCGTGGTCAGCCGCATCCCGCTGCGCGACAGCGAGGGCGGGGTGATCGGCGTGCTGGGCATCGTGCTGTTCGACCATCCCGAGACCACACTGCAGCCCCTCATCAGCAAATTCGCGCGGCTGGAGCAGGACCTGAACGATGCGCGCCGCGAACTCGCGCACCAGCGCCGCAGCAAGTACACCTTTGCCAGCTTCGTCGGCAGCAGCCCGGCGGCGGTGGAGGTCAAGCGCCAGGCGCGGCGCGCGGCGCAGTCGGCCAGCCCGGTGCTGCTGCTGGGCGAGACCGGCACCGGCAAGGAGCTGCTGGCGCACGCCATCCATGCGGCCTCGGCCCGCGCCGGGCGGCCTTTTGTGGGGGTGAACATCGCGGCCGTGCCGGACACCCTGCTCGAAGCCGAATTCTTCGGCGTGGCGCCCGGCGCCTACACCGGTGCCGACCGCAAGGGGCGCGACGGCAAGTTCAAGCTCGCCGACGGCGGCACGCTGTTCCTCGACGAGGTGGGTGACATGCCTGCCGCGGTGCAGGCCAAGCTGTTGCGGGCATTGCAGGAGGGTGAGATCGAGCCGCTGGGGTCGAACCAGCTCGTGCGTTTCGACGTGCGGGTGGTCGCGGCCACTTCGCGCGATCTCGAAGCGCTGGTGCGCGAAGGGCACTTCCGCGAAGACCTGTACTACCGCCTCAACGTGTTGCCGATCCGCGTGCCGCCACTGCGTGAGCGCCGCGCCGACCTGCCGTTGCTGGTCGAGACCCTGTGCGAAGACATCGCCGCGCGCAGCGGCGGCTCGCAGCTGGAGCTGGACCCCGAAGCGCTGTGGCTGCTGCAGTCGCAGGCCTGGCGCGGCAACATCCGCGAACTGCGCAACGTGCTGGAGCAGGTGGCGCTGCGCAGCGACGATCACCGCATCGGTGCTGCGGTGCTGGCCACCGTGCTGCCGCCCGCAGACCGCGCGCTGAGCGGGGCGGCGACCGCAGCGACGGCATCGGCGGCGGTGCCGAGCACGGCCACGCCTGGCGATCCGGAGAACCTGGCGGCGCCGTTGCGGCCCCTGGCCGAGCAGGTGGCGGCGTTGGAGCGCCAGGCCATGGCCGAAGCGCTGCGCCGCACCGGGGGCAACCGCTCGGCCGCGGCGCGCCTGCTGGGCATGTCGCGGGCCAGCTTTTACGACAAGCTGGCCCTGTGGTCGGAGTTGTCTGAAATTCAGACGATTGACTGAATTTCAGACAATTGAGGCGTGTCTGGAATGTCTGAAATTCAGACATTCCTGGATGAATAGATTCGAAAGTCATTAAAAATCAAAGACTTTTCGAAGTGGCACGTTCCCTGCAATGGTGAGCGTGCCAGCCCTGTGCGGCCCATAAAACCTCTCACCAGGAGACAAGCATGTTCAAGACCACCCGCCGCCTGGCGGTCATCGCCTTGGCCTGCGCCTCGGCTTTTGCCTACGCCCAGTCCAAAGACATCCGCATCGCCCACGTCTACAGCAAGACCGGTCCGCTCGAAGCCTATGGCAAGCAGACCCACACCGGCCTGCTGATGGGGCTGGACTACGCCACGGGCGGCACCATGATGGTCAACGGCCGCAAGCTGGTGGTGATCGAGAAGGACGACCAGGGCAAGCCCGATCTGGGCAAGTCGCTGCTGGCCACCGCTTACGGCGATGACAAGGCCGACATCGCGGTCGGCCCCACCTCGTCGGGTGTGGCGCTGGCCATGCTGCCGGTGGCGCAGGAATACCAGAAGATCCTGCTGGTGGAGCCCGCCGTGGCCGACTCCATCACCGGCGACAAGTGGAACAAGTTCATCTTCCGCACCGGCCGCAACAGCAGCCAGGACGCGATCTCCAACGCCGTGGCGCTGGACAAGCCGGGGGTGTCCATCGCCACGCTGGCACAGGACTACGCCTTCGGCCGCGACGGTGTGAAGGCGTTCAAGGACGCGATCAAGACCGCCAAGCTGGTGCACGAGGAATACCTGCCGGCCAACACCACCGACTTCACCGCCGGTGCGCAGCGCCTGATCGACAAGCTCAAGGACCAGCCGGGCCGCAAGGTCATCTTCATCATCTGGGCCGGCGCGGGCAACCCGTTCAAGATCGCCGATCTGGACCTCAAGCGCTACGGCATCGAGATCGCCACGGGCGGCAACATCCTGCCGGCGATGGCGAACTACAAGAACTTCCCGGGCATGGAAGGTGCCACGTACTACTACTTCGGCATCCCGAAGAACCCGGTCAACGAAGCCCTGGTTTCGCGCCATTACAGCGAGTTCAAGGCGCCGCCCGACTTCTTCACGGCCGGGGGCTTCAGCGCCGCCATGGCCCTGGTGACGGCGCTCAAGAAGACCGGTGGCGACACCAAGACCAGCACCCTCATCAAGACGATGGAGGGCATGAGCTTCGACACGCCCAAGGGCACGATGACCTTCCGCAAGGAAGACCACCAGGCCATGCAGAGCATGTACCACTTCAAGATCAAGGTGGATCCGGCTTTTGCCTGGGGCGTGCCGGAACTGGTGCGGGAAATCAAGCCTGACGAAATGCAGGTCCCGATCCGGAACAAGAAGTAAGGGGGCGACCCCGTGCGCCGCTGACGCGGCAGCTCCCTGCTGGGGAAACAACGCCTGCGGTCCGGCCCAGCCGGTTCCGCGGCGTTCCTGGAAGGTCGCCACTGGCGGCGACCGCTTGCGCACTTGCGCTGCGCCGTTGGGCGGCAGTGCCTGGAGACTCCATGCTTGAAACTTCCGGTCTCACGGTCCGCTTCGGCGGCCACGTGGCGGTGAACGCTGTGTCCTGCGCCTTTCGGCCGGGCACGCTGACCGCCATCGTCGGCCCCAACGGCGCCGGCAAGACGACCTACTTCAACCTCATCTCGGGGCAGATCAAGGCCACTGCCGGTCGCGTCGTGCTCAACGGGCAAGACCTCACGGCCCTGGGCGCGCCGCAGCGCACGCGTGCCGGTCTGGGCCGGGCCTTCCAGCTCACCAACCTGTTCCCGCAGCTCACGGTGCTGGAAAACGTGCGCCTGGCCGTGCAGGCCAAGGCCGGCGCCGGGCTGGACTTTTTCCGCATCTGGAGCGACCGGCGCGACCTGCTGCAAAAGGCCGAGGCCATTCTGGAAACCGTGGCGCTGGCCGACAAGCGCGACGCCAGCGCGGCCAGCCTACCGCACGGCGACCAGCGCAAGCTGGAGGTGGGCATCCTCATGGCGCTGGAGCCGCAGGTGTTCATGTTCGACGAGCCCACGGCCGGCATGAGCGTGGACGAGGTGCCGGTGATCCTGAACCTGATCCGCCAGCTCAAGCAGGACCCGAGCAAGACCATCCTGCTGGTCGAGCACAAGATGGACGTGGTGCGCGAACTCTCCGATCGCATCATCGTGCTGCACAACGGCGAGCTGGTGGCCGACGGCGAACCCGAGGCCGTGATCGCCTCGCCCGTGGTGCAGCAGGCCTACCTGGGCGTGAACCCGGAAGAAACGGAGGCCGTATGAGTGAAGCATTGCTGAAACTCGAAGGGGTGCATACCCACATCGGCGCATACCACATCCTGCATGGCGTGGACCTCGTGGTGCCGGCCAACCAGCTCACCATGCTGCTGGGCCGCAACGGCGCGGGCAAGACCACCACGCTGCGCACGATCATGGGCTTGTGGCACGCCAGCCAGGGTTCGGTGACGCTGGCCGGGCAGGACATCACACAGCGCCCCACGCCCGATATCGCGCGCGCCGGCGTGGCCTACGTGCCCGAGAACATGGGCATCTTCGCCGACCTCAGCGTCAAGGAAAACATGGTGCTGGCCGCGCGCGGCGCACGCACCGTGGACGACATCGACACCACGCGGCTCGAATGGATCTTCGGCCTGTTCCCGGCCATGAAGAAGTTCTGGAACCACCCGGCGGGCAAGCTCTCGGGCGGGCAAAAGCAAATGCTGGCGGTCTCGCGCGCCATCGTGGAGCCGCGCCAACTGCTGCTGATCGACGAGCCCAGCAAGGGCCTGGCGCCGGCCATCATCCAGAACATGATCGCGGCCTTCCGGGAGCTCAAGGCCGCGCAGACCACCATCCTGCTGGTCGAGCAGAACTTCAATTTCGCCCGCCAGCTGGGCGACAGCGTGGCCGTGATGGACGACGGCCAGGTCGTGCACAGCGGCGCCATGGCCGAGCTGGCCGAAGACGAGGCGCTGCAGGCCAAGCTGCTGGGGCTGTCACTGGGAGCGCATCAATGAACCCCCACGCTCATCACTGTGTGTATTCGCTGCCCCCCGAGGGGGCGCAGGCCTCCCTTGGGGCGGCCCGGCGGGAGGCCTCATGAACAAACTCGATCTCGACTGGAAACCCCTGGCCCTGGTGCCGGTGCTGGCGTTGCTGGCACTGCCTCTGGTGGGCAGCCCCTCGACCTGGCTGACACTGACCGTGGCCGGTCTGGCGATGGGGCTGATCGTCTTCATCATCGCCTCGGGCCTGACGCTGGTGTTCGGTCTGATGGACGTGCTCAATTTCGGCCACGGCGTGTTCATCGCGCTGGGCGCCTTCATGGCGGTCACCGTCATGGGCGGCATGGCCGACTGGGTGTCGGCGCAGAACTTCTGGCTCAACCTGGCCGCGCTGGTGCCGGCGATGCTGGCGGCGATGGCCGTGGCCGGTGCGCTGGGGCTGGCGTTCGAGCGCTTCATCGTGCGCCCGGTGTACGGCCAGCATCTGAAGCAGATCCTCATCACCATGGGCGGCATGATCATCGGCGAGGAACTGATCAAGGTGATCTGGGGCCCCGAGCAGCGCCCGCTGCCGCTGCCCGAAGCGCTGCGCGGCTCGTTCCTGCTGGGCGATGCGGCGGTCGAGAAGTACCGCGTGCTGGCGGTGCTGGTGGGGCTGGCGGTGTTCGCGGTCATGGTCTGGGTGCTCAATCGCACCAAGGTCGGCCTGCTGATCCGTGCCGGCGTGCAGGACCGCGAAATGGTGGAGTCGCTGGGCTACCGCATCCAGCGCCTGTTCGTGGGCGTGTTCGTGGTCGGCAGCGCGCTGGCCGGTCTGGGCGGCGTGATGTGGGGGCTGTACCAGCAGAACGTGGTGCCGCAGATGGGCGCGCAGGTCAACGTGCTGATCTTCATCGTCATCATCATCGGCGGCCTGGGCTCCACGCTGGGCGCGCTGATCGGGGCACTGCTGGTGGGCCTGATGGCCAACTACACCGGCTTTCTGGTGCCCAAGGTGGCGCTGTTTTCCAACATCGCGCTGATGGTGGCCATCCTGCTGTGGCGGCCGCAGGGCGTCTACCCGGTGACGAACCGATGACCCCCCGCGCCGCCTTCGGCGTCACCCCCCAGGGGCGCAGCCTGTGGCACGGCGGAGCCGGTTCCACGGCTGCAACTGGACGTTGCGTGCCTGCGCTGTGTGCGATGGGCCTACTGAACTTGAATGGGGTTTCTTCATGCTGACCCGACTGCTTTCCCATGACTTGCCGCGCAGCCGCGTGCTGGCGGCGGTGCTGATCCTGCTGGTGCTGGGGCTGGCCTTCGCGCCTTTCCTGTTCCCCGGCGTCAAGGCGCTCAACGTGGCGGCCAAGGTGCTGGTCTTCATCGCGCTGGTGGTGAGCTTCGATCTGCTGCTGGGCTACACCGGCATCGTGAGCTTCGCGCACACCATGTTCTTCGGCATCGGTGCCTACGGCGTGGCGATCGCGCTGTCGGCGGTGGAAGAGCCTTCGTGGTCGGCACTGCTGCTGGGGGTGCTGTGCGCCCTGGTGGTGTCGCTGCTGCTGTCGCTGGTGATCGGGCTGTTCTCGCTGCGCGTGAAGGCCATCTTCTTCGCCATGATCACGCTGGCCGTGGCCTCGGCCTTTCTCACGTTGGCGTCGCAGCTGTCGGACTTCACCGGCGGCGAGGACGGCCTGAGCTTCAGCGTGCCCGAGCTGCTGACGCCCGGTTTCTCGCTCAGCGAGGACGACTTTGCCGGCCCGTTCGGTGACGTCGCGCTCAACGGCCGGCTCATCACCTACTACCTGCTGTTCGTGGTGGTCACGGGCATGTTCCTGGTGATGCTGCGCATCGTCAACTCGCCCTTCGGCCGCGTGTTGCAGGCGATCCGAGAAAACGACTTCCGTGCCGAGGCGCTGGGCTACCGCACGGTGGTCTACCGCACGCTGTCCAACGTCATCTCGGCGGCGTTCGCCACGCTCGCTGGCTGCCTGCTGGCGCTCTGGCTGCGCTACAACGGGCCGGACACCTCGCTGTCGTTCGAGATCATGCTCGACATCCTGCTCATCGTCGTGATCGGCGGCATGGGCACGCTCTACGGCGCCATCATCGGCAGTGTGCTGTTCCTGCTGGCGCAAAGCTATCTGCAGGACCTGCTGCGCGTGGCCGGTGACGCGGTGGCCGGGGTGCCGCTGCTGCCCGCGTTGCTCACACCCGACCGCTGGCTGCTCTGGCTCGGCCTGCTGTTCGTGCTCTCCGTGTACTACTTTCCCACCGGCATCGTCGGCAAGCTCCGCGAGCGCGCGGTGCTGGCGCGCGTGAAAGGCCTGCAATGAACCCCTCGCCCGTGATTCCCCAGTCGCGTTACCTCACCTGCGAAGGGCGCGAGATCCATTTCATGGACTGGTCACCCGCCCCCGGCACGCCCGATCGCGGCACGGTGGTCGCCTGGCACGGCCTGGCCCGGACCGGGCGCGACATGGACCCACTGGCCGCGCACCTGGCGGCGCAGGGCTGGCGCGTCGTCTGCCCGGACACCATCGGCCGGGGGCTGTCGCAGTGGAGCCCGGAGCCGCTGGCCGAATACTGCCTGGCTTTTTACGCCCGGCTGGCGCGCTCGCTGGTCGACCAGCTCGGCCTGGAAGCTTTCCAGTGGGTGGGCACCTCGATGGGCGGTGCCATCGGCATGGTCTGTGCCGACGGCCCGCTGCGCGGGCGCATCCAGCGCCTGGTGCTCAACGACATCGGCCCCGAACTGGCTGCGCCCGCCGTTGAACGCATCCGCACCTACGCGGGCAGCCCGGCGGCGTTCGATACCGTGAGCGAGCTGGAGCAGTACTTCCGCACGGTCTACAAGCCCTACGGTTACCTGTCCGACGCGCAGTGGCGGCTGCTGACCGAAAGCTCGACCCGCCGCCTGCCCGACGGCCGCGTGACGCCGCATTACGACCCGGCCATGGCCCAGCAGTTCACGCACCACCCACAGGACTACGCCCTGTGGCCGGTGTACGACCGCATCGACGTGCCGGTGCTCTGTCTGCGCGGCGTGGATTCGGACCTGCTGCTGGCCGACACCGCCGAAGCCATGCGCGACCGCGGACCGCGTGCGCTGGTGGTCACCATCGCCGACTGCGGCCACGCGCCGGCGCTGAACGTGCCCGACCAGCTGGAGCTGGTGCAGCGCTTCCTTTCGGGGCACTGAGCCGCGCCCGCCCGGGCGGGGGTTGGGGCCTGTTCACACCTTTTTGAAATGTGCGGCGGTTCTGTGGGCAGGCCTTACGCCAGCGGCAAAGCCACGCTGGCGCGCAGGCCCCGGTCGTGGTCGGCGCTGTCCAGTTGCAGCGACGAACCCAGCAGGCCGGCGTAGCGGGCCACGATGTAGAGACCCAGACCGCTGCCCTGGCCGAGCAGTTCGCCCTCGCGGCCCTGGCTCCAGCGCTGCATGAGGTTGCGGCGCAGGGGTTCGGCGATGCCGGGGCCATCGTCCACCACCGACAGCACGCAACGGCGTGCGCCGTCCTCTGTCGCCAGTTCGACCGTGATCGTGCGGCCGCCGTAGCGCATGGCGTTGTCGATCAGGTTGTCGAGGATGCCTTCGATCATGGCGGGGTCGGCCCAGACCACGACGTCGTCCATGCGTCCCTCCAGCCCGCGCGCGCCGAGGTCGACACCGAGCGCATCGGCCGTGTCCAGGTGGCGCAGCACCGCCTGGCCGATGAAGTGCGTGAGCGAGACGCGCTCTTTCTGCAGCACGACTTCGGCCTCGTCGGCTGCGGCTAGGTCGAGCAACTGGTTGACCAGGCGCCCGGTGCGCTCGGCGCTGTCGGCGATCTGCTGCAACGGCTGTCGCGCCTCGGCCGCTTCGGGGTGGGCCAGGCCGTAGTCGGCCAGCGCACGGATGCGTGCCAGCGGCGTGCGCAACTCGTGGGCCACGTTGCCGATGAATTCGCGCTGCGTGCGCACGCTGCGGCCCAGCCGGTCGAACAAGGCATTGACCGCCTGGCCCACGGCGGCGATTTCGCGGGTGGACGGGGTGATGGCCACCGGTGTCAGGTCTTGGGCATCCCGGTCCGCCAGGGCCGCCTGCAGCCGGCCCAGCGGAGCCAGATCGCGCTCGATGCGGCGCCACAACCAGAAGGCCAGCAGGCTCAGCATCAGCAGCAGGGGCAGGGCGCCGAATAGCAGCATGCGCTGGACCAGGGCCGCGCGCACATAGGTGGTGTGTGCCATCACCACATGGAAAGGGTCACCCAGCACTTCGTGGCGCAGTGTCACGGCACGCACCGGCAGCCCGTGGTAGACGATGTTGCTGTAGCGGAAGCGCTGATCGCTGTCGGGCCAGGGGGTGGGCGGCAGCGGGGTGCCCGCCAGCCGGGTACCGTCGGGTCGCAGCACGGTGAAGTGCACGGCCTCGGCCTGGTCGAACAGCGCGGCGCGGAGTTCGCTTTCGGTCAGTTGCAGGCCCACGGCGCCGTCGGGGCCGGCCTGGACGTAGGAGGCGATCGAGTAGGCGTCGTCGACCAGGGCGCGGTCGAAAGCCTGCTCGGTGAAATGGCTGGCGACCCCGAGCGTGGCCACCGTGCCCACCAGCCAGGTGAGCACCAGGGGCAGCATCACGTGCCGCAGCATGCGCACGCGCAGCGAGGGAGGCAGCGCTGGGGCGGGGCGCGGGTCGGCGGTCAATTTTCCGGCTCCAGCAGGTAGCCGATGCCGCGCAGCGTGCGGATCGACGCACCGCTGCCCGCCAGCTTCTTGCGCAGGCGCGAGATGAAGGCCTCCAGCGCGTTGTCGCCCAGGGCTTCGTCGAAGCCGGAGAGCTTGTCGGAGAGCTGCCGTTTGCTGACGGCATGGCCCGGTGGGCTCATCAGTTCCCAGAGCACCTCGAACTCGCGCGCGGGCAGGTCGAGCGGCGCGTCCGCCACCGAAAACCGCCGGGCCCGCCGGTCCAGTTGCAGCGCGCCGAGGCGCGCCAGGTCGTCGCTGCCGATGGCGCGGCGCACCAGGGCGCGCAGGCGGGCTTCGACCTCGGCCAGATCGAAGGGCTTGCCCAGGTAGTCGTCGGCGCCGCTGTCGAGCCCGGTGATGCGCTCTTCCGTGCGGTTGCGCGCGGTGAGCACCAGCACGGGCGTGCGGTCGCCGCGTGCGCGGGCCTCGCGCAGCAACTGCAGGCCGTTGCCCAGCGGGCTGTCGGGGCGGGCATGCTGTGGCAGGTTCAGATCGAGCAGCACCGCGTCGAAAGGCTGGACGCGCCAGAGATGGCCCGCCTCGTGCAGGGTGCCGACCGGGTCGACGCGGTGCCCCGCGTCGGTCAGGCTGCGGGCGATGACCTCGCGCAGCACGGCATCGTCTTCGACCAGCAGGATTCGCATGCCCGGAAGGCTAGCAGAAGGCGGGGTGGGCAAGGCTCAGGACCGGGAGAGCCGGGCGTCGTCGAGGGCTTCCTTCGCGCGCAGGCTTTGGCGCAGGGTGCTCCAGATGGCCCACAGCAGCAGGACCGAGGTCAGCCCCAGCAGCGTGGCGCTGATCGGGCGCTCGATGAAGATCATGGGATCGCCACGCGAAATCAGCAGGGCGCGGCGCAGGTATTCCTCCAGCATGGGGCCGAGGATGTAGCCCAGCAGCAGCGGCGCGGGTTCGAACTTCAGCACCATCAGGGCGTAACCCATGATCCCCAGGGCGGCGACCATGTAGATGTCGAAGGTGTTGTTGTTGACGCTGTACACGCCCAGCGCCACGAACACCAGGATGGCCGGGTACATCCACGAGAACGGGATGCGCAGCAGGGCAACCCACAGGCCGATCGTCGGCAGGTTCAGGATGACCAGCATGATGTTGCCGATGGCGAAGCTCACCACCAGGCCCCAGAACAGGTTGGGCTGTTCGGTGATCAGCATCGGCCCGGGCTGGATGCCGTGGATGATCAGCGCGCCCAGCATTACGGCCATGACCGCATCGCCCGGAATGCCCAGCGACAACGAAGGCACGAAGGCTGTCTGCGCGGCGGCGTTGTTGGCCGACTCGGGGGCCGAGATGCCTTCGATGGCGCCCAGGCCGAAGCGGCTCGGATCCTTGGCGACCTTCTTTTCGATGGCGTAGGCCATGAAGGCCGCGATGGAGGGGCCCACGCCGGGCAGGGCACCCAGCGCCGCGCCCAGTGCAGAGCCGCGAACCATGGGCTTTACCGTGGCCTTGAACTCGGCCCGGTCCGGTGCCATGGACCGCAGCGAGACCTTTTCGGGCTGGCGGTTGGCATCGGCCGAATTGATGCAGCGGACCACTTCGGCGACGCCGAACAGGCCCATGGCCAGCGCGACGAGGTTGATGCCATCCATCAGTTCCGGCACATCGAAGGCGTAGCGCGAGATGCCGCTGTTGACGTCGGTGCCCACCATGCCCAGCAGCAGCCCGAAGACCATCACCGCCAGGCCCTTCACGGCGGAACCCGAACTCATGGACGAGGCGGCCACCAGCCCGAGCACCATCATGGCGCAGAACTCGGCCGGGCCGAATTCGAGGCCGATCTCCGCAATGACCGGCGAGAACAGCGTCAGCAGGATCAGGCCGGACATGGCGCCGACCAGGGACGCGATCGTCGTGACGAACAGCGCCACCCCCGCCTTGCCTTTCTTGGCCATGGGATAGCCGTCGAGGCAGGTCACCGCCGAAGAGGGGGTGCCGGGCAGGTTCAGCAGGATGGAGGCGGTCGATCCGCCGTACTGCGCGCCGTAGTACACGCCAGCCAGCATGATGATGGCCGCGGTCGGGGGGATGTGGTAGGTCACCGGCAGCAGCAGCGAGATCGCCGCCAGCGCGCCGATGCCGGGCAGCACACCGACCACCGTGCCGAGGAAGACGCCGAAGAAGCAGTACAGCAGGTTGGCCGGTTCGGCCGCGACCTGCAGGCCGAGCCAGAGGTTGCCAAGCAATTCCATGGGGACTCCTTCGGGTTCAGGCCGACCAGGGCCAGATGGGCAGCACCATCTGCAGGCCGATGGGGAAGATCAGCGTGGTGAGCACGGCCACCACGGTGCACACGGCCAGGCGTGTGCGCAGGCGCATGGCTGAGGGCACCAGCGACAGCAGCGCGGTGAGGAAGGCCGCCACAAACACGCCCAGCAGGTGCAGCATGAACGCGAAACCGATCAGGCTGAGCACGCACCAGAACAGGTTGTTCCACTGCACCTGCACCGCGGTGCCCCGCCGCCACAGGGCGGGCAGGGCCACCAGCAGGCCGAGCACGGCCAGCACCCAACCCAGCACCACCGGAAAGTAGCCGGGGCCCATGCGAGCGGCGGTGCCAAATTCGTAGTCGCGGCCATGGACGGCAAAGAACAGGCCTGCTGCGGTCATGAGCAGGCCCCCCAGAAGATCGTGAATGTCTCGGGTCGTTTTCATGCGGATCGGAGAACGGGCGCCAGCGCGCCGTTGACGGGAGCCGCGACCAGCGGCGCGACCACGAAGCCGTGCCCCCGCAGCGCCAGGGTCGGCGCCGCGGGGAAGGCATGAAGTCAGCTTAAGGCGGGGTTCCTGACCAGAACCTGATCGGGGCCGGGCCTGTGGCGGGACCGGCCAGGGGCCTTACTGGCCGCCCGGGGCCTTCGTCGGCCAGCCCTGCAGATGGCGCTCGGTCAGGTCGGTCAGGGCCCGGATCCAGTCGGTGTCGTCGTTCAGGCAGGGGATGTAGCTGAACCGTTCGCCGCCCGCGTGCACGAAGGCCTCGCGCACTTCCTGGTTGATCTCTTCCAGCGTCTCGATGCAGTCGCTGGTGAAGCCGGGGCACACCACGTCGACGCTGCGCAGCCCCTTCTGTGCCAGGGCCACCAGGGTGGGCTCGGTGTACGGCTGCAGCCAGGCCGCCTTGCCGAAGCGCGACTGGAAGGTCACGGTGTAGCGCTCGGGCGGCAGGCCCAGGCGCCCGGCCAGCATCCGCGCGGTGGTCTGGCATTCGTCGGCATACGGATCGCCCAGCGTGCGGTTGCGCTCGGGCAGGCCATGGAAGCTCATCACCAGGTGCTCGGCCGCTTCGTTCTGCTGCCAGTGCCGCAGGACGCTGCGCGCCAGGGCCTCGATGTAGCCCCGGTCGTCCGGGTAGCGGTTGACGAAGCGCAGTTCGGGCAGCGCGCGCACCTGCAGGCCCCATTGCGCCACGGCGTCGAACACGCTCGCCGTGGTGGTGCCGCTGTACTGGGGGTAGGCCGGCAGGATCAGCACCCGGCCCACGCCCTGGGCCTTGAGTTCATCGAGCACCGCGCCGATGCCGGGCGTGCCGTAGCGCATGGCGTAGCGCACGGTGATCCGGTGGCCCCGTTCGCCCAGGTAGCCCTGCAGCAGCTTGGCCTGCCGGTCGGTCCAGACCTTCAGGGGCGAGCCCTCGGGCATCCAGACGGTGGCGTATTTGGCGGCCGATTTGGCCGGCCGGGTGCGCAGGATGATGCCGTGCAGGATGGGCCACCACAGCAGCTTGGGGATTTCCACCACCCGGTGGTCGCCCAGGAATTCCGCCAGATAGCGGCGCAGCGCCGGGGCGGTGGGTTCGTCGGGGGTGCCGAGGTTGCACAGCACGACGGCCGTGCCGTCGGCGCGGCCGGCAGGGAGAGCGGGTTCGTTGCGAAAAGCCATGCGCTATTCTCCCGCAGCCATGATGACCCCATACGCCCCCAGCCCCCAGCCACGGCCCATTTCGGGCCTGGACACCGATCGCATCCAGGCCATCACCCTCGATCTGGACGACACGCTCTGGCCGATCTGGCCCGCCATCGCCCGGGCCGACGAGGTGCTGCGTGCCTGGCTCGCCGAGCGCGCGCCGGCGACCGCGGCCCTGTGCGTCCAGCCCGATGCCCTGCGCGCCGCGCGGGCCGAACTCGAACGCCAGCGCCCGGAACTGGCGCACGACCTGAGCGCGATGCGCCGCGAAGCCATCCGGGGGCTGCTGCAGCGTGCTGGCGACGACCCGGCGCTGGCCGAGCCGGCGTTCGAGGTGTTTTTTGCCGAGCGCCAGCGCGTCGATCTGTATGCCGATGCGCTGCCGGCCCTGGAACGGCTGAGCGCCCGTTACCCGCTGGTGACGCTCACCAACGGCAATGCCGACGTGCACCGGGTGGGCATCGGAGGGTACTTCCGGGGTGAAGTCACGGCGCGCCGCTTCGGTGTCGGCAAACCGGACCCGCGCATCTTTCAGGCCGCGGCGGACGCGGCGGGGGTGCCTGCATCGGCCGTGCTGCACGTGGGCGATGACCCCGCGCTCGACGGGGTGGGGGCCCTCAACGCGGGCATGCAACTGGCGTGGGTCAACCGGGCCGGGCACGCCTGGTCGCACGGCCCGGTGTCGCCGCACGCCACGGTGTCCGATCTGCTCGCGCTGTGCGATCTCCTGGGGCTCTGAACGGGCGCCGGCATAGTCGAGTTCGGCACTCGGATATCGTTATATGAAAAGTCTCAGTATTTTCGTGAGATTTAGATAAAAAACTATATTTGACAGGCTAAGCCCAACCCAACGCCCTGTTGGTTGAGCGGCTGGTCACTTGGTTTGCAGCAGCGTTCTTCGTCATTCCTCAGGTCGTTGGATCGGTTTTGTCCGTATCCAGTGGCGCTGTGCGTCGGTGGAATTCACCCACACGAACCCCGGAGGAGTACGCATGCAATCCCTTTCCCTGATTTCCCTGACCCTGATTTCGGCCGCCGTGCTGGCCGCCTGCGGCCAGAAGGCCGATGAAACCCCCGCTACCGCACCGGCCGAAACGACCCAGGCTTGCGGCAAGGTCACCGTCGCCAGCATGAACTGGCAGTCGGCCGAAGTGCTGGCCAGCATCGACAAGATCATCCTGTCGCAAGGCTTCGGCTGCGAGGTCGAGATCGTGCCGGGCGACACCATGCCCACGCTGACCTCGATGATGGAAAAAGGCCAGCCCGACGTGGCGCCTGAAGCCTGGATCAATGCGGTGCGCGAACCGCTGGAAGCCGCCGTCAATGAAGGCAAGCTGCACTACGCGGCCCATTCGCTGACCGACGGTGGCGTCGAAGGCTGGTGGATTCCCAAGTACGTGGCCGACGCGAACCCCGACCTCAAGACCATCGACGACGCGCTCAAGCGCCCCGATCTGTTCCCGGCCCCCGAGTCCAAGGGCAAGGGCGCGGTGCACAACTGTCCGTCCGGCTGGAACTGCCAGATCACGACCGACAACGCCTTCAAGGCCTGGGGCGCCAAGGACAAGAACTTCGTGCTGCTGGACACCGGTTCCGCCGCCGGTCTCGACGGCTCCATCGCCAAGGCCTACGAGCGCAAGGAAGGCTGGCTGGGCTACTACTGGGCGCCCACATCCATCCTGGGCAAGTACGAAATGGTCAAGCTTGACGCGGGTGTGCCGCTCGATCGCGAGGCGTTCGACAACTGCAACGCCAAGGCCTGCGACAACCCGACCAAGACCGACTGGCCGCGTGCCGAAGTCATCACCGTGGTGACCGACCGCTTCAAGAACGCGGGCGGCCCGGCGTACGACTACCTGGCCAAGCGCAGCTGGGGCAACGACACCGTGAACCAACTGCTGGCCTGGATGAGCGACAACCAGGCCGCCGGGGACGATGGTGCCCGCCACTTCCTGCGCAACAACGAAGCGATCTGGAGCACCTGGGTCTCGCCTGAAGTGGCGGCCAAGGTCAAGGCTGCCCTTTGAGCGGAGGCGCGCCCATGAACTGGCTGCGGGAATTTCCCGCCATGGGGGCGGATGCCCTCAGTGCCTTGCGACGCACCGTGGACGACGCTTTCCGCACGTTCACGCGTCAGAACGGTGAAGCCCTGGAACAACTGTTCCTGCCGCTGCGCGAGTTCCTGCTGTTCTCGGAACGGCTGCTCACGCAGTCGCCGTGGCCGGTGGTGATCGGGGTCATCGCCCTGATCGTCTGGCTGGCTTCGCGCAACGTGAAGATCGTCGTAGGGACGGTGGCGACGCTGCTCATGATCGGCTACTTCGGTATGTGGGTCGACACCATGAAGACCATTTCGATGATCTTCGTTTGCACCGTCGTCGCGCTGGCCGTCGGCCTGCCGCTGGGCATTGGCATGAGCCGTTCCGACCGGCTGCAGCGCATGGTCAACCCGGTGCTGGACGTAATGCAGACCATGCCCAGTTTCGTGTACCTGATTCCGGTGGTCATGCTGCTGGGGATCGGGCGCGTGCCGGGGCTGATCGCCGTAGTGATCTACGCCATTCCGCCGGTGATCCGCTTCACCAATCTGGGCATCCGGCTGGTCGACAAGGATCTGCTGGAAGCGGCCGATGCGTTCGGTTCGTCGGCCTGGCAGAAGATGCGCCAGGTGCAACTGCCGCTGGCGCTGCCGACCATCATGGCGGGCGTGAACCAGACCATCATGCTGTCGCTGGCCATGGTGGTGATCGCGGCCATGATCGGTGTGCAGGGGCTGGGCCAGCCGGTGCTGCGGGCGATCTCGAACCAGTACTTCACCATGGGCATCCTCAACGGCATGGCCATCGTGGGTATCGCCATCATCTTCGACCGTGTGTCGCAGGCCTATGGCAAGCGGCTGCAGAAACACCTGGAGGTGAAACATGGCTGAAACCCCGAATGCGGTGGCCGCGGCCGCGGTGCCGTCCGCCACCGGTGTGCGCATCCGGCACCTCTACAAGATCTTCGGTGCCACACCCGAGAAGTTCCTGCCGCTGGTGCAGCAGGGCATGAGCAAGCAGGAACTGCGCGACCAGCACGGCCACGTGCTGGGCCTGCGCGACATCAACATCGACATGCCCGCCGGTGGCATCCAGGTGGTGATGGGCCTGTCGGGCTCGGGCAAGAGCACGCTGATCCGCCACATCAACCGCCTCATCGACCCCACGGCCGGCGAGGTGCTGGTGGACATCGACGGCCGCGAAGTCGACGTGGCCAAGATGGGCGCGTCGGCGCTGCGGCAGTTCCGCCGCGAGCAGACCGCCATGGTGTTCCAGAAGTTCGCGCTGTTCCCGCACTGCACCGTGCTCGAAAACACCGAGTACGGCTTGCAGGTGCAAGGCGTGGCGCGCAAGAAGCGGCGCGAACACGCGCTGCGCTGGATCGAGCGTGTGGGGCTCAAGGGCTATGAGGACAGCTACCCCAACCAGCTCTCGGGCGGCATGCAGCAGCGCGTGGGCCTGGCGCGGGCGCTGACCAACGACGCGCCCATCCTGCTGATGGATGAGGCCTTCTCCGCGCTCGACCCGCTGATCCGGGCCGACATGCAGAGCGTGCTGCTGGATATCCAGCAGGAGATCGGCAAGACCATCGTGTTCATCACGCACGACCTGGACGAAGCCCTGCGCCTGGGCGACCGCATCGCCATCCTGCGCGACGGCGAGGTGATGCAGCAGGGAACGGGTCAGCAGATCGTGCTGCAGCCGGCCGACGAGTACATCGCCAACTTCGTCAAGGACGTCAACCGCGGGCGCGTCATCCGTTGCCGCACGCTGATGCAGGCGGGCGCGCCGGTCGAAGGGCCGCAGGTGGATGCCAGTCTGGTGATCGAGGAGGCCGCGCGCCTGCTCAGCGCCGAAGGGCGCGAGGCGGCGAATGTGGTCAACAGCAAGGGGCGCCATCTCGGCGTGGTGACGCTGTCCGACATCATCGGTGCCATCGTGCCGCCCAACCCGGTGGCACCGGGGGAGGCGGGCAGCGGGGCGCCACCCGCCTGAGGGCGGCGCGCTTACCAGCCCCAGAGCAGACGGCGGGCGATCCAGCCCTTTTGCTGGTCGGCCCGCCGCACGTGAACCCAGTCGCCGCGGCGCTCCAGGGTGCGGAGCAGCTCCCCGTATTCGGCCTTGCCCACGATGCGGTGGCCCGTGCCAGGACCACCGCGCAGGTTGGCGGTGGGCACCTTCACCACGTGGTGGGCGGTGCGCCCGGTCAGGCGCCGCGACACCCAGCCTTCATCACCTTCGAAGTCGCGCACCTTGATCCAGGTGTTGCGGCGATCCACCACCTGCAGCGGGTAGCCGCGGTGCAGTTGCCAGAGCACGGCGGTGCCGGTGCCCGGGCCCTGCCGCATGTTGGCCGTCTCGACCTTGACGCTGACCATGCTGGCCTGCGGCTGGGCCAGCACCAGGCTGCCGGGCACACACAGGCTCAGGGCCAGTGCGGCCAGGGAACGCCTGAGTCGGCGCGGATTCCGGTGGGGGTGGCGATGGGGTGTGGCGATGGTCTCGGGCATCGTTGGAATCTCCTGGGCTCCGGTTGAACACATCCCGTGTGAACGCCCTCGTCCCGGGGAGTTCCTGAATCCCGCGGATCGGGGCCGATTCGGTGACCGGCTTGGCCGGCAGAGGAGGCTGCTCAGAGCCGCGCCGCTGCGGTCAGGCCGCTGCGCACCGCCCCTTCGAGCGTGGCGGGATAGGGGCCGTCGATGTAGTCGCCCGCCATCAGCAGGCCCGGAGCAGCCTGGGTTGGCGGTCTGATCAGCCCCGGCGTGCAGGCGAAGGTGGCGCGCTTTTCCACCACCGTCTGCAAGGGCCGCAGTGCCTGCAACCCGAGCTGGCGCCGGGCCTGGTCCAGCACGCGGGCTTCCAGCTGTTCGCGATCGCCCTCGCTGTCGCTGGCGACGAAGGCGAGCACGCCGCGCAGGCGCGGATCATCGGGTTGCAACTGGCCCCGGTCGAAAACGAACTGGGCCGGGTCTTGCGCCGACTCGGGCTCGCTGCGCAGCGCCAGCATGGGGCGCGGCAGGCGCCATGCCGGATCGGTCTGGGCGTAGACGGTGGTGATGGCGGTGAAGTCCAGCGCGTTGGCCCGCTCGGCCCAGGTCAGCAGGCCGTCCTGCAGCGCGGGGGAACCGCTGCGCCCTTCGAGGGCCACGCCGACCGCCCGCAGCGCCTGGGCGGCCGGGCCGCAGGCCGTGGCCCAGATCACGCGGTCGAAACGGCGTTCGGCCAGGGGGCCGGTGTGCAGGGTCTCGATGACCCAGGCGCCCTCGTTCGGGCGCAGGGCCACCACGCGCGTGCCGGCGTGCAGTTCGAATCGAGCGCGGTGGTGCCGGGCCAGCCACTGCACGGCCGACATCGGAAAGAGCGTGCCGAGATCGGTGCGCGGCACCAGCAGCGTGGAAGGCGACCAGGGCGGATGGCCGCGCCCGGTCATGGCATCGCTCAGCACGCGCAGGAACACGGTGCCGCTGGCTTGGGCGGCAGGCAGGTTGAGCGCCGAAACACACAGGGGCTGGATGAATTCGTCGATCACGCGATCGGGCAGGCCTCGGCAGACATCGGCGACGGTGTCGTTGTCTGCGCATTGAAAGCCGGTCATGCGCCAGCGCAGCGCCCGCGCCAGCAGGGCCAGGCGCTCGCCGCCGCTCCAGCCCGGCGCATGGGCAATGCTGGCCAGCGCGTCCAGCGGGGCGGGCCAGCCCCGGGCCCAGCCGGGCATTTGAAGGCCGTTGCCATCGGGAAAGCGCAGCTCCAGCGGCAGGGCCAGCAGGTGCTCCTGGGGCGCGACGCCCACATGCGCCATCAGGGCCAGGGTGCGGGTATAGGCCCCGATCAGGATGTGCTGGCCGTTGTCCAGCGGCAGCACGGCGCCTTCGTCCGTGCTCACCGGCAGGCTGCGGGCCCGCCCGCCAGGCAGGCGACCGGCTTCGTAGACGGTGACGTGATGGCCCCGTTCGGCCGCCGACACGGCAGCGGCCATGCCCGCCCAGCCGGCGCCCACCACGGCCACCTGCAGGGGCCGCGCGGCGCGCGGAAAGCGCGGGCGGGGCGTGGTGACAACGGCCGGCTGCGGCGCGGCTTTCACAGCCGGCCCAAGGCCTGGACCTTCCAGGCCAGCCAGAGTTTGCGCAGTGGGGTCAGGCTCACCCGCCGGGTGAGCACCAGCAGCGGCTCTGCCGCGATTTCGCGCAACAGGGTGCGGTAGATGCTGGCCATCATCAGCCCGGGCTTCTGGGCGCGCCGGTCGGCGTCCGGCAACAGGGCCAGGGCTTCGTCGTAGAGGCCAAGGGCCCGTTCGACCTGGAAGGTCATCAGCGCCAGGAAACGCCGTTCGAAGTCGGCCCGATCACTGCCCGGTGCCTCACCGCGCTTGAGCAGTTCGTGGGCCTTCACGTCGAATCGCTGCAACTCCTGCACGGGTAGGTAGATGCGGCCGCGGGTGGCGTCCTCGCCCACGTCGCGGATGATGTTGGTGAGCTGGAAGGCCAGGCCCAGTCGGTGGGCGTACTCGGTGGTGGCCACGGCGGTCTGACCGAAGATGCGCGCGGCCACCTCGCCCACCACGCCGGCCACCAGATGGCAGTAGCGCTGCAGGCCGGCGTAGTCCAGGTAGCGGCTCTGGTCCAGATCCATCTGGCACCCGTCGATCACCGCCTGCAGGTGTCGGGCCTCGATGCCATACGCCGGCACGTGCGGCATCAGGGCTTGCAGGGCCGGATGGCTCGGTTTCCCGGCAAACGCCTGGGCGACTTCCTGCCGCCACCAGGCCAGCTTGGCCTGGGCCACGCCGAGGTCCTGCACCTCGTCCACCACGTCGTCGACTTCGCGGCAGAAGGCGTAGAACGCGGTGATGGCGGCGCGTCGGGGCGGTGGCAGGAACAGGAAGGCGTAGTAGAAGCTGCTGCCTGAGGCGGCGGCTTTCTGCTGGGCGTAGTCTTGCGGCGTCATGGATCGGGTGGGGTTGCCCGAGTGTAATCAGGCGCAGCCTGTGGCTTGCGCCAACGCCCCTGTGTGACGCCCGGTCTCAGGCGACGCGGGCCGCCTGCTGGGGCTCGATGAGCTCGCAATGCCGGCGGTCGATGCGGCGCAGCACGCCGTCTTCTTCGAGCTGGCGCAGGTTGCGCGCCACCGACTCGCGGGAGGTGGAGAGCAGTTCGGCCAGCGTCTGCTGACTGGGCAGACGCACCATGCCGTTGCCCTGTTCATCGGCCAGCAGCCGCAGGGCCGCCAGCAACTGGCGCTGCTGGCCCCGCATGCGCATCACCTGGCCCCAGTCGGCCAGGCGGCCGAAGGTGTGCACCATGATCGCGTGCAGGGCTTGCAGGAAGCCCATGTCCAGCACCTGCAGACGCCGCAGGTCGGCCATGCGCAGCTCGCACAGGCGCCCCGGCGTCAGCGCGACCATGTCCATCTGCGTTTCGTGGCCGAACACACCGTGCTGGCCGAGGGCGTGGCCACGACCGAGCAGCGCCACGGGCCGTTGCACGCCGTCGGGGCCGTTGCGGGACGCCAGCAGGGTGCCGAGCTTGACGGTGCGGATCGATGGGGACACGACGCCCTGGCGCAGCAGCACATCGCCTTTGACGAACGTGATTTCGCGGACGGCGCTGGTGAGCAGGTCCTGGCTGGGGGCGGGAAGTCGGCCGACGAGGCAGATGTTGCGGGCCGCGCAGAGCGGGCAGCGGGGCGAGCTGTTCATGAAGGGGAGCACAGTCAGACGGGTGGACATGGCGGATGTGTGGCGACGGGTTCCACGAGGCAGTCGGCTTCCGCCAGAACCCGGCGCCATTCAACTACTTCCCGGCTGTTGCTGCCTTGATCTGTATCAGGGGCTGGTGCCATGGTTGCCGCATTTGCCGGGCTCCAAAGTGCGAAGTGCATCACTTGGCGGTCGTGTCTTTCATGCGAGAGCCGGCCGGAATCCTGCAGAGACCGGCACGGATGGCCGAGAGTGTCTGGACGTCCTGTTCTGGAGACTCCGCAATGCGCATCAACGAGCCGGTCAGCGGCCACGAATACCCGCTCAAGCCCGGTGTGACCTTGTTGTCGACCACCGATCTGGACAGCCGGGTCACCTACGCCAACGAGGCTTTCCTGGAGGCCCGCGGGTTTTCGCGGTCGCCATTGCTGGGGCAGCCGCACAACCTCGTGCGCCATCCCGACATGCCTCGCGAGGCATTTGCCGACATGTGGCACACGCTGTGCGCCGGCCATGCCTGGTCGGCCCTGGTCAAGAACCGCCGCGCCGATGGTGACCACTACTGGGTGCGGGCCAACGCCACGCCGGTGCGGCGCGACGGGCGTGGTGGGTTACATGTCGGTGCGCACCGCGCCCGATTGGGAGGAGATCCGCGAGGCCGAGGTGATCTACCGCCGCTTCCGGCAAGGGCAGGCCCGGGGCCTGAAATTTCACCAGGGACTGGTGCTGCGCAGTGGTTGGCGCGCCTGTGGCAGCTGGCACCGTCGACCGCCGCTGGCCTGGCGCGCGCACCTGCCGGTGATCGGTGTGGCGCTCGGCGGTGCTGTGCTGAACGGGGTGTCCGGTGTCGCGGCCTGGGCCGGGGCCTTGCTGATGCTGGGCGCGGCACTGCTGGGTGTGGGCTGGCTTCAGCGGCAGGTGGTGGCGCCGGTCAGAGCCCTGCTGGGCGAGGCCGAGAGGCTGCCGAGGTCCGCAGACTCGCGCAGCGCTGTGCGGAGGCGGCTCACGACATCCGGCGCCTCATCGAAGACAACCTGGGTGGACTGGGGCAGGGGGTGACGCAGGCGCGTCAGGCGGGACAGTTGCTGGAGCACGGGTTGCAGGACGAGGCGCGGCGGCTGCGCGATGCGATGGGTGTGTTTGTTCAGGATGCGCCGTCGGCCCCGTAGCGGGTTTTGGCGAGTTGACCGAGTTCTTGCAGGACCGACGAGGGGACGTTGTGCGGATCCAGATGCAGCACCTGGCAATGCCACCGGTCGATGCGGTGGATGAGCCCCTGTTTTTCCAGTTGCTGCAGGCTGCGGGCTATCGTCTCGCGCGTGGTGGACAGCAGTTCTGCCAGTGCGACGTGGCTCGGAAGGCGGATCACCGGGTTGCCGTGTTCGCGCGCGAGCAGGTGCAGTGCCAGCAGCACCTGCCATTGCACGCCCTTGACCCGCACCACCTGCGCCCAGTCGGCCAGCACCCCGAAGGCGGCGGAAATCATGCTGTAGACGCACCCGAGGAACTGGCGGTCCATGACGCCCAGCCGGTACAGGTCGGCGATGCTGACTTCGCAGACACGGCCTGGCGACAGGGCACGGGCGCTGAGCTGGCAGCGCTGACCCAGCAGCCCGTATGCCCCCATGAGCTGTCCCCGGCTGAACAGGGCCACAGGCCGCTCGCTGCCGTCCGTGCCACGGCGCGAGCCGACCACCGTACCCAGTTTGATGATCGCGATGGTGGCGGCCACATCGCCCTGGCGCTGGAGGATTTCGCCTTTCTGGATCGGCTGCTCTGCAATCGCCGACGCCAGCAACTGCGCGTGCGACGGGCGGATCCAGCCCATCAGACACAGGCTGCGCGTGGCGCATTGCTGGCACCGGGCCAATTGATCGGCAGCGGGCGCTTGCCCGGGAGGCGGTTGCGGTGGCATCAGCATGGCGTGGCAAGGGCTCCTCGAAGGGGCGCCTCTCCAACGACGCCGGGTCACGACCGTTGGCCGTTCTGCCTGCGGATTAGGCGAGAAAATGTTCCCGAAAGTAACGTTATGTATGCATATGAAATGCGCGCTTCATCACATTGGCTTCATAAGTACCGATTCGTACCGCGGTTTTCTTGCGGTGGCGCAAAGACGTGCGGGCAAGATGGCATTTCTGAGGGCAAACCATGGCCGGTGACGGAATGAATGCGGAACAACCGATGGAGGCGCACCTCGGGGGAGGCGATGCGCTGGGAGCAGGCTGGGTGTCCGGTGACGTGTATGGCTGGCTGCTCATGCTGGAGAAAGTGGTCGACGGCAGCAGCAACATGGTGGTGGTGACCGACGCCCAGCGCCGCATCCGCTGGGTCAACGCCACTTACACCCGGGTCACCGGCTGGACGCTGGAAGAGGCCATGGGGCGGCGGCCTCGCGAACTGCTGCACGGGCCACAGACCGACGCCGAAGAGCTGAGCCGCCTCACGCAGCGCCTGAATCAGCGCGATTCGGTGGGCAGTGTGGAGCTTGTCAACTACAAGAAGTCCGGCGAACCCTATATCGTCAGCCTCAGTATCGAACCGCTGTACGACAGCCGGGGAGACCTGCAGGCCTACCTGTCGATCCAGACCGACGTTACCGAACGCCGCCGCCTGGAGCGTGAGGCACTCGAGCTGGGGCAGCGGCTGAAGGTGGCGCAGCGCCTGGCCCGGCTCGGCCGCATCGAATGCGATCCGCAGCATGGCCAGCCGGCCTGGTCGGGCGAGGTCTTTCGCATTCTGGGCCTGGAGCCGGACGGGCAGCCACGGGGCTTCGAGCACCTGCTCGCGCACGCGCACGAGGACGACCAGGTCGCCGTGCGCAGGGCGCTGGCGGCGGGGGACGCATCGGGGCAGGAGGTGGAGGTGGAATTCGGGGTGACGGGCGTGCACGGCGGGCGGCGCTGGGTGCGGTGCCGCGGCCGGCAGACGCCGGGTTTCTGCGGGAGCATGATGGCCTGGACCGTGCAGGACGTGACCATCTACCACACGCGCCTCGATGAGCGTCGGCGTCTGAACGAGGTGCTCAACCGCCAGGTGGCCGAACGCACGCGCAAGCTGGAAGCGTCCAACCAGGCGCTGGCCGAGTTCTCCTATGCGCTGTCGCACGACCTGCGGGCACCTTTGCGGCACCTGTCGTCGTTTGCCACCCTGTTGCAGGACGAGCTGGCGGAGTCGGGCCCCTGCCCGGACAGCGTGCGGCTGTATGCCGACAAGATCAACCAGGCCGCGGGCAAGATGCAGCGCCTGATCGAAGGGCTGCTGTCTTTTGCACGGTTCGGGCGCGAGGGGCTCTCTCTGGCGCCGATGGATATGGGGGCACTGGTCGGCGAACTGGTGGCCGAGTTGCGTGGGGGCACCGCTGGCCGCGAGGTGCGCTGGCAGGTGCAGGCATCGATGCCGACGGTGCTCTGCGATCCGATCCTGCTGCGCGAGGTCTGGGCCAATTTGCTCGACAACGCGCTCAAGTATTCGGGCCACCGCGAGGTGAGCGTGGTGGAGATCGCCTGCGAGCCGCACGAGGACGGCTGGCTGTTTTCGGTGCGCGACAACGGGATCGGCTTCGACACGGCCTATGCCGACAAGCTGTTCGGCATGTTCCAGCGCCTGCATCGCGACACCCGATTCGGGGGAGAAGGCATCGGTCTGGCGCTGGTGCGGCGCATCGTGCAAAGCCATGGCGGCCGGATCTGGGCCGACGCCCGCGTGAACGAAGGCGCCACCTTTTTTGTCTACCTGCCCAGCGAGCCGCCGCTCAGAGAGCCGGTGCCGGAGGTGGACGCGGTGTCGCCACCGTCGGTGATGTGAGCGCCAGCGGCGTCAGCCCATGCGCCATGCGCGCCACAAGAGGCGCGGCAGATCGGCCTTGACCAGGGTCACGCGGTGTTGCCAACTGCGGTGGCCGATCGCGGCCAGGTGGTCGAGGATGCGCAGTCCGCCTTGAACCACCAGCCGCAGTTCCCAGCCGGCTCGGCCGGGGATCCGGTGCACCAGGGGCGCTCCCCGCAGTATCCGCTGGCGGGCATCGGCGCAGAGTTCGGCGACCAGCGCAGCCTGCCGCACCGCGCGTTCCGATGAGGCCTCTGCGCCGAAGTCGGCCAGCGTCAGGCCGTGCCGCTCCAACTGGTCGGCGGGCAGGTAGTGGCGCCCGCGTGGGTGGTCCACGCTGATGTCCTGCCAGAAGTTGATCAGTTGCAGGGCGCTGCAGATGTCGTCGCTCTGCGCAAGCGCTTCTGGCGCATCGATGCCATAGAGGTGCAGCAGCAGGCGCCCGACCGGCTGCGCCGACCAGTGGCAGTAGGCCAGGAGTTCGTCCATGCCGGTATAGGCGTGACCGGCCGCGGTGTACCGCACGTCCTGTTCGAAAGCACTGAGCAGGTCGTGCAGCAAGTGCGGTGGAAACCGGTGCTGCTTTTGGGCCCGAGCCAGGGCCCCGAAAACGCGCTGCCAGGCCGCTTCGGTGTCTGGGGGCAGGGGTGTGCCGTCCAGGCAAGTTTGCAGGGCCTGCCGGTAGGCGGCGAGGTGGGCCAAGCGCTCGGCCACCGACCAGTTGCCTTCGTCGGCCAGGTCGTCGGCGGTGCGGGCGAAGTGGTAGAGCGCCACCACGGCGGGCCGCAGTGCGGGCGGGCACAGCCACGAGGCGACCGGGAAGTTCTCGTAATGCCCCACACCGCGGGTCAGCGGCGCCAGCCCGGCATCGGTGCTGGCGGGGGGCGGGGTGGGGGCGGGGCTCATGGGGCTGGGCGGGGCGGAAAGCCCTGAATGTAACGGCGCGGATGTCCGATCAATCTGATCTACAATTTTACTAACCGGTCAGTCATTAGCGATTCGATCGCACCGATTCCGTCCTCTGTCGTCATCCCCATCGAACAGACATGAAAACCCCTGCTTCTTATGCCATGACCCTGCTGGCGGCTTTGCTGCTCGCGGCCTGCGGTCGCCCCGAGCCCGTCGCCGAACCGGTGCGGGCCGTCAAGCTGCTGACCGTCGGCGTGGACGGCGTGCACCAGGCGCCGGAGTTCGCGGGCGAGGTGCGGGCCCGTGTGGAATCGCGGCTCGGTTTCCGGGTCGGCGGCAAGCTGCTGGAGCGTCCGGCCGAGGTGGGACAGGCCGTGCGGGCGGGGCAACTGCTGGCACAACTGGACCCGCAGGATCTGGCGCTGGCGAGCCAGGCGGCCCAGGCCCAGGTGAGCGCCGCGCAGACCCAGCGCGACCTCGCTGCGGCCGACTTCCGCCGTTACCAGGAACTGCGTGACAAAGGCTTCATCAGCAGCGCCGAACTGGAGCGCCGTCAGGCCCAGCTCGACGCGGCCGAAGCAGCCTGGCGCCAGGCGCGTGCCCAGGCGGCGGTGCAGGGCAACCAGGCCGGCTACAGCCGCCTCGTCGCCGATGCGGCGGGGGTGGTGGTCGGTGTGGATGCCGAGGTGGGGCAGGTGGTGGCGGCCGGGGCCCCGGTGGTGCGGTTGGCCCGCGACGGCGCGCGCGACGTGGTGTTCGCTGTGCCCGAGGGGGTGGTGGCGCGCGTCCGGCCCGGTGCGCAGGCGCAGGTACGTCTGGGCGCGGCGGGCTCCGCTGCAGAGGCCGCGACGTGGCAGGCATCCGTGCGCGAGGTGGCGGCCAGTGCCGACCCGGTCACCCGCACCTACGCGGTCAAGCTGGCCCTGCCGGCCGATGCCCAGGTGCCCCTGGGCGCAACGGCCTATGTGCGCCTGGCCCCACAGGAAGGCCAGGCACCGGCGGCCATCCGCTTGCCCACCAGCGCGCTGATGCGCGGCGAGGGCAGCGGGGCGTCGTCAACCGTCTGGGTCTTTGATCCCGCCACCAGCACCGTGCAGTTGCGGCCCGTGGTGGTTGCGGGTGCGGACGGCAATGCCTTGTTGATCGCCGATGGCCTGCGCCCGGGTGAAGCGGTGGTCGCGACCGGGGTGCATGTCCTGGCGCCGGGCCAGAAGGTCGCGCGCTTTCACGACGCGGACCGCCAGCAGTGAGGCCCGGCATGCAGAACCCGACCCCTGCCGGGAGCTCCGGCCACTGGATTTCGCGCATGAACCTGTCGCAGTGGGCGCTGGACCATCCGGCTTTCACGCGCTACCTCATGATCGTGCTCATGCTGCTGGGCGTGGCGGCCTACTTCCAGCTTGGGCAGGATGAAGACCCGCCCTTCACCTTTCGGGCCATGGTGGTGCGGGTTTACTGGCCCGGGGCCACCGCGCAGCAGGTGGCGGAGCAGGTGGCCGACCGCATCGAGAAGACGCTGCAGGAGGTGCCCTATGCCGACAAGATCCGCAGCTATGCCAAGCCGGGCGAGGCGCTCATCCTGTTCCAGCTCAAGGACTCGTCGCCAGCGGCCGAGGTGCCTCAGATCTGGTACACGGTGCGCAAGAAGGTGGGCGACATGCGCGCCACCCTGCCCCAGGGGGTGGTCGGGCCCTTCTTCAACGACGAGTTTGGCGACGTCTACGGCGTGATCTACGCGCTGCAGGGGCCGGGGTATTCACCGGCCGAACTCAAGGCCGTGGCCGACGACGTGCGCCAGCAACTGCTGCGCGTGCGGGACGTGGCCAAGGTCGAACTGTTCGGGGTGCAGGACGAGAAGCTGTTCGTCGAAATTTCCCACAAGCGGTTGGCGCTGATGGGGCTGGACCTGAATCAGGTGCTGACCGCGCTGGGGCAGCAGAACGCGGTGGAGTCGGCCGGTGCCGTGCAGGCGCCCGACGACGTGGTGCAGGTGCGCGTGGGCGGGGCGTTCGACACGGTCGAGCAACTGCGCGCCATGCCCATTCGCGGCGCCAGCGGGGCGCAGTTCCGGCTCGGTGACATCGCCGACATCCGCAAGGCTTATGTGGATCCGCCGAGCATCCTGGTGCGTCACAACGGCGAGGCGTCCATCGCGCTGGGCATCGCCATGGCCAAAGGGGGCGACATCATTGCCCTGGGTGAGGCGCTGGGCGAACGGCTTGGCGCCATCGAGGCCGCGCTGCCGGCGGGCATGGCGCTGGTGCAGGTGCAGGACCAGCCTGCGGCGGTGACGACCTCGGTCAACGAATTCGTGAAGGTGCTGATCGAAGCGGTGGTCATCGTGCTGGGCGTGAGCTTTCTCAGCCTGGGCCTGCACCGCCACGGTGGCGCGCACACCGCAGGCTGGCGCATCGGCCGCTACGTGCTGGATGTGCGTCCGGGCCTGGTGGTGTTCATCACCATCCCGCTGGTGCTGGCCATCACTTTCCTGGCCATGCACTACTGGGGCATCGGGCTGCACAAGATCTCGCTGGGTTCGCTGATCATTGCCCTGGGTTTGCTGGTGGACGACGCGATCATCGCGGTCGAGATGATGGTGCGCAAACTCGAAGAGGGTTACGACATGGTGCGTGCCGCGACCTTCACCTGGGACGCCACCGCCATGCCCATGCTCACCGGCACGCTGATCACGGCGGCGGGCTTCCTGCCGATCGGCCTGGCCAAGTCCACGGTGGGCGAATACACCTTCGCCATCTTCGGCGTGACGGTGGTGGCGCTCATCATTTCGTGGTTCGTGGCCGTGCTGTTCGTGCCCTACCTGGGCGTGCGGCTGCTCAAGGTCAAGCCCCATGTGGGCCATGCCGAAGAGGTGTTTGACGGGCCGTTCTACGAGCGCTTCCGCGCGTTGGTGAACTGGTGCGTGCAGCACCGCTGGATCACCATCGGCCTGACCATCGCCACCTTCGTGCTGGGCCTGGCCGGCATGGGCAAGGTGCAGCAGCAGTTCTTCCCGGATTCAAGCCGGCCGGAGATTCTGGTGGACCTGTGGCTGCCCGAGGGCGCGAGCATGGCCGCCAACGACGCGGTGACGCGACGCGTGGAGCAGCGCCTGATGGCCGAAGAGGGCGTCGCCGCGGTCAGCGCCTGGGTCGGTTCGGGGGTGCCGCGCTTTTACCTGCCGCTGGACCAGATCTTTCCGCAGAGCAATGTGTCGCAGCTCATCGTCATGCCGCACGACCTGAAGACCCGCGAGCGGCTGCGCCACCGTCTGCCCGCCTTGCTGGCGAGCGAATTCCCCGAAGTCCGCGGCCGGGTGAAGCTGCTGCCCAACGGACCGCCCGTGCCCTACCCGGTGCAGTTCCGTGTGGTGGGCACCGACCCGACGGTGCTGCGCGGGTTGGCCGACGAGGTCAAGGCGCGATTGCGCGAGCACCCCGACACCCGGGGTGTGAACGACAACTGGAACGAGTCGGTCAAGGCGCTGCGGCTGGAGGTGGATCAGGACAAGGCGCGCGCGCTGGGCGTGTCGAGCCAGTCCATTGCGCAGGCCGCGCGGACCATCCTGAGCGGCACCACCATCGGCCAATACCGCGAAGGGGACAAGCTGATCGACATCGTGCTGCGCCAGCCGCTGCACGAGCGCGACGCCCTCACCAGCCTGGGCAATGCCTACCTGCCCACGGCCAGCGGTCAGGCCATCCCGCTGCTGCAGATTGCCCGCCCGGTGTTCGGCTGGGAGCCGGGGGTGATCTGGCGCGAGAACCGCGACTACGCGATCACCGTGCAGGGCGATCTGGTCGATGGCGTGCAGGGAGCGACCGTCACCAACGCGCTGCTGCCGACGATGCGCGCGCTGGAGGCCGGCTGGGTCGAACGCGGGCTGTCGGGCTACCACATCCAGGTGGCCGGCGCGGTGGAAGAGAGCAGCAAGGGCTCGGCCTCCATCGCGGCCGGTGTGCCGCTGATGCTGTTCATCGTGTTCACCCTGCTGATGATCCAGCTGCAGAGCTTCAGCCGGTCGCTGCTGGTGTTTCTCACTGGCCCGTTGGGCCTGGCGGGGGTGGCCGCCGCACTGCTGGCGCTGGACCGGCCGTTCGGCTTCGTGGCGCTGCTGGGCGTGATCGCCCTGATGGGCATGATCCAGCGCAATTCGGTGATCCTGATCGACCAGATCGAGCAGGACCGTGCGCGTGGCGTGCCGGCCTGGGATGCCATCGTCGACGCGGCCGTGCGCCGCATGCGGCCCATCGTGCTGACCGCCGCCGCGGCGGTGCTGGCCATGATTCCGCTCTCGCGCAGCGTGTTCTGGGGGCCGATGGCGGTGGCCATCATGGGCGGGCTCATCGTGGCGACGGTGCTGACCCTGCTGGCCCTGCCGGCGATGTACGCGGCCTGGTTCCGGGTGAAGCGGTAGCTCCCCCCTGCGCCGCTGGCGCGGCTTCCCCCTCCGTGGCGCGCCAGCGGCGCTTCGAGGGGGGACGCACCCTGTGGCCCGGCGCAGCCGGTCCCACGGGTGCTGCTGGACCAGGGCACTTCTTTTGGCGCGTGTCGTCAGCCGCAGGCTGCTCGCGCACAATAAACCCCATGCGCCTGCGCCACATCGAGGTCTTCAATGCCGTCATGCTCACGGGCAGCGTGAGTGCTGCGGCGCGCATGATCAATGTCACCCAACCGGCCGTGAGCCGCACGCTGCAGCATGCCGAGTTGCAACTGGGTTTTCCGCTGTTCCAGCGCGTGGGTGGGCGGTTGCGGCCCACGGTCGAGGCGCAGACCCTGTACCCGCACGTCGAGCGGCTGTTCACGCAGCTCGACGAGGTGCAGCGCCTATCGGCCAATCTGCGCGCCGGCCGCAGCCAGAGCGAGTTGCGCGTGCTCACCGTGCTCGGGCTGAGCTACGAGGTCATGCCGCGCGCCATGCGCCTGTTCCGCCAGAAGCACCCTTCGCTGGTGGTGCACCACCAGGCCCTGCATTCGCCCCAGATCGTTTCGGCGCTGGTGCTGCAGGAAGCCGATGTCGGCTACGTGTTCAGCACCCTGCCGCACCCGGCACTGACGCACGAACAACTGGGCGCGCGGTACATGGTCTGTGTCGCCCCCAAAGGCATGCTGCCGGCGCGCGTGGTGCGCTCCGGGCAGGTGAGCCTGAACCAGTTGGCCGGTGTGCCTGTGCTTTCGCTGGACAGCCAGGACCCGCTGGGCATGCTGTTGGCCCACGCCGTGCGCGACAGCGAAACGGGCCTGAACGTGGTGATGACGGTGCAGACCTACCACGTGGCCCTGGCCCTGGCGCATCACGGGGTGGGCGTGGCCCTGGTCGAAGCCTGCACCGCCGCGTCGGCCGATCCGGCGCGGGTGGATGTGTTGCGGCTGGAGCCCCAGATCGATGTGCCGGTGCACGTGCTGAGGCCGTTGGCACGGCCGCATTCGCAGACCGTGCGTTTCTTCACCCGCTGCATGCAGCAGGCCTTGCAGGCCGTGGGGGTCAGTCCGGTGAATTGAGCGCCTGTGCCACGCGCTCGGCGCTGCCCATCGCGAGGGTGAAGCCCAGCGCACCGTGCCCGGTGTTGAGCAGCAGGTTGGCGGGAGCACCGGCCGCTCGGCCGATCAGGGGCCAGCCCGTGGGGGTGGCGGGACGCAGGCCGCTCCAGGCACCGAGATCGCTGGCCTGGGCCAGTTGCGGGAAGACGTCGCCTGTGGTCGCGGCCAATGAGGCGATGCGCTCGGGCAGCACGCGCGTGTCGTCGCCCACCAGCTCGGCCATGCCGGCCACGCGCAGGCGGGCACCCAGCCGGGCGAACACCACCTTGCGGGCGATGTCGGTGACGCTGACTTGCGGTGCCTGACCGGGGGCTTCCGGCACGGGCAAGGTGATGCTGTAGCCCTTGAGCGGATAGACCGGCACATCCAGACCCAGCGCGCGGCCCAGCCCTGCGGACGCGGTGCCGGCTGCCAGCACAAACTGGTCGGCCTTCAGGTCTCCCACGTCGGTTCGCACCGCGATGATGCGAGTGCCTTCACGAACCCAGCCCGTCACGGTGCGGCCCAGCTCGAAGCGCACGCCGCGGTCGGCCAAGCGCTGGTACAGGGCCAGACAGACCTTCAGGCAGTCGGCTGCGCACTCGCTGGGGGTGTGGATCCCGCCGGCAATGCGGGGCGCGTAGTGGGCCAGCGCGGGTTCCACGTCCTGGCACTGCGCCGGCGTGAGAGCGGTCTGCGGCTGGCCGCCCAGGGCGCGCTGCAGGTCGAGCTGGCGACGTGCCGCATCGAAGCTGGCGGCATCGGGGTAGAGCACGAGCTTGCCGGTGCTGGAGAAGTCGCAGTCCAGTTGCTCGGCCTCGCGCAAGTCGTCGAAAGCCAGGCGGCTGGCGGCCGCCAAAGCCAGCAGCCGTGCCGTGGTGTCGCGCGACACCGAGCCGCGGCAGGCAGCGAGGAAACGCAGGCCCCAGGCCCACTGGTGCGGGTCGGCCTGCAGGCGGAACTTCAGGGGCGAATCAGCGGCCAGCAGGAGCTTGGGCAACTGGCGCCAGATCGACGGATCGGCCAGGGGTTGCACGTACGAATAGCTCAGCTGGGCGCCGTTGCCGCCACTGGCACCAGCGCCCGGGTGCTGGCGGTCGACCACGGTCACGCGCCAGCCATCGCGTTGCAGGCGCCAGGCGGTGGTCAGGCCGATGATGCCGGCGCCCACCACGAGGGCATGACCGGGAGATTGGGGAGAGCGGTTCATGGCCGCGAATGTAGTCCGCCGTGGCCGCCGGGAAAAATGCCGATCGCGCCGTCGCCCATAACCAAAATTTATGGACAAGACCGAAAAAGGCATTTCCGACCGGCAAGGGCTGTGCATAGACTGCCGCGCTGTGTCTGTTCTGTTTGTTGGCCTGCCATGAATCCCGATACCCGCGTCTTCCACCGTCAACTCGCCACGCGTCCGCCGCTGGCCGTGAAAGGGCAGGGGGTGCACCTGTTCGATGCCGAGGGGCGTGCCTACATCGATGCGTCAGGGGGCGCGGCGGTTTCCTGCCTCGGCCACGGGCACCCGGACGTGCTGGCCGCGATGCATGCGCAGATCGATCAACTGGCCTACGCGCACACCAGCTTTTTCACCACCGAAGTGGCAGAGCAACTGGCCGACCAACTGGTGTCCACGGCGCCGGCCGGCATGAGCCACGTCTACTTCGTCAGCGGGGGGTCGGAGGCGGTGGAGTCGGCGCTCAAGATGGCGCGGCAGTACTTCGTGGAAATCGGTCAGCCGCAGCGTGAGCATTTCATCGCGCGGCGGCAGAGCTACCACGGCAACACCCTGGGGGCCCTGGCTGTCGGTGGCAATGAATGGCGCCGGGCGCAATTCCGCCCCCTGCTGATCGACGTGACCCACGTGGCGCCGTGCTACGAATACCGGGACCGGCATGCCGATGAAACCCCGGAACAGTACGGGCAGCGGCTGGTGGCGGAACTGGCCGAAGCCATTGAACGCCTGGGGCCCGACAAGGTGATGGCCTTCGTGGCCGAAACCGTGGGTGGCGCGACCGCCGGTGTGCTCACCCCGGTGCCGGGCTATTTCAAGGGCGTGCGCGAACTCTGCGACCGGCATGGCATCTTGCTGATTCTGGACGAAGTCATGTGCGGCATGGGCCGCACCGGCACGCTGCATGCCTGCGAGCAGGAAGGCGTGGTGCCCGACCTGCTCACCGTCGCCAAAGGTCTGGGCGGTGGCTATCAGCCCATCGGCGCGGTGCTGGCGCAGGAACGTATCGTCGACGCCATGCGCCAGGGCAGCGGCCTGTTCCAGCACGGGCACACCTATCTGGGGCATGCGGTGGCGTGCGCCGCGGCGCTGGCGGTGCAGCGCGTCATTCAGCGCGATGGCCTGCTCGCCCAGGTGCGCGAGCGTGGCGCGTACCTGGCCTCCCGCCTGCAAGCGGTTCTGGGTGAGCATCCCCATGTCGGGGATATCCGCGGACGGGGCTTGTTCTGGGGCATTGAGTTGGTGCAGGACCGGGCGACGCGCCAGTGGTTCGATCCGTCGCTCAAACTGCATGCGCGCCTGAAGGCGGCGGCCATGGCCGAAGGCCTGATGATCTACCCCATGGGTGGAACGGTCGATGGGCGCTGCGGCGACCACGTGCTGCTGGCGCCGCCTTTCATCAGCAGCCCTGAGGAACTGGATGCCATCGTGGACCGTCTCGTGCGCGCTCTGGCCCAGGTGATGAAGGGCATTCGCTGACGTCATGATGATTTGGCATGACGTTTTAGGGAATGCCCGCAGTCATTGGTGGTCGTCTTGCATGAAGCTTGCTTTACTATTTAAGTCCGTCGCTGCCAGCCACAAGCTGGAGCGACATTGTTCAACCAAGCAGACCCCCTGCAGGAGATGTTTCCCATGAAAAAAATCACCGCCTACCTCAGCGCCGTTGCCGCCGCTGTTGCCTTCATGGCGCCGGTCGCGCCGGCCCACGCACAGCAGAAATTCATGACCATCGGTACCGGCGGCGTGACAGGGGTTTATTACGCAGCGGGTGGTGCCATCTGCCGTCTGGTCAACAAGGACCGCTCCAAACACGGCTACCGCTGCACCGTGGAATCCACGGGTGGTTCGGTCGCCAACATCAACACCATCAATGCCGGTGACCTGGACTTCGGCGTGGCCCAGTCCGATGCGCAGTTCAATGCCGCCAAGGGCCTGAAGGCCTTCGAGGGCAAGCCCGTGGGCGATCTGCGCGCCGTGCTGTCGCTGCACCCCGAGCCGCTGACGCTGGTGGCCCGCAAGGAAGCCGGTATCAAGTCGCTGGCCGATCTCAAGGGCAAGCGTGTCGCCATCGGCAACCCCGGCTCCGGCACCCGTTCTTCGGTGGACGAACTGCTGGCTGCCGCCGGCCTGAAGGGCAGCGACTTTGCCGCGGTCTCCGAGCTCAAGGCCGACGAACACGGCGCCGCTCTGTGCGACAACAAGATCGACGCGTTCTTCTATGTGGTGGGCCACCCCAGCGCCAACATCCAGGACCCGATGACCACCTGCGGTGCGCAACTGGTGAACATCACCGGCCCCGTCGTGGACAAGCTGGTGTCGGCCAACGCCTTCTACGCCAGTGCCAAGATCCCGGCCAAGACCTACCCTTCGCAAGCCGCCGATCTCGACACCTACGGGGTGATGGCCACCGTGGTCACCTCGGCCAAGAAGTCCGAAGAAGAGGTCTACCTGTTCGTCAAGGCCGTGTTTGACAACATCGACGACTTCAAGAAGCTGCACCCGGCCTTTGCCGGCCTGCAGCCGGAAAACATGATCAAGGCGGGCCTGTCGGCACCGTTGCACCCCGGTGCGGTCAAGTACTACAAGGAAAAGGGCTGGGTCAAGTAAGCCCTTCTGTGCGAGTCAATGCCCCATGTTGCTGGTCGACATGGGGCATTTTTTGATGGCACACCCCACCGGCCCGACGCCTTGCGCGGGCCGGATCCATTGGCAGTACACAAAGGAAGCTACCCGTGAACGCCCCTTCGAACGTCGCGGACATTGATGTCAACCAACTGGTCGAGGACAACGACACTGGCGGCCGCCAGCCCGGCCCTGTCGTTGCCCGCCTGCTCATGGGCGTGGCCCTGGCCTGGTCGCTGTTCCAGCTCTGGATTGCGTCGCCCCTGCCGTACATGGTGTCGAACCTGATTCCGGTGCTCAACGACACCCAGACGCGCGCCATTCACCTGGCTTTTGCCGTCTTTCTGGCCTTCATGGCGTACCCGGCCAGCAAGCGCTCGCCGCGCGACCATGTGCCCTTGCTCGACTGGGCGCTGGCCCTGGTGGGCGCCTTCGCGGCGTCTTATATTTTTGTTTTCTACCGCGAACTGGCCACACGGCCGGGCCAGCCGACGCCGATGGATGTGTGGACGGCGGTGTTGGGCATCGTGCTGCTGCTCGAGGCCACGCGCCGCGTGCTGGGCCTGCCCATGGTGATCGTGGCCCTGGTCTTCCTGACCTACACCTTCGCCGGCCCCTACATGCCCGATCTGATGGCGCACAAGGGCGCGTCGCTCGACCGTGCGATGACGCACCAATGGCTCACCACCGAAGGGGTGTACGGGGTGGCGCTGGGCGTGTCCAGCGGGTTCATCTTCCTGTTCGTGCTGTTTGGCTCCTTGCTGGACAAGGCCGGGGCGGGTAACTACTTCATCAAGTCGGCCTTCGCCTTGCTCGGTCACATGCGCGGTGGCCCGGCCAAAGCGGCGGTGGTTTCGTCGGCCGCAACCGGTGTGATCTCGGGCTCGTCGATCGCCAACGTCGTCACCACCGGCACGTTCACGATTCCCCTGATGAAGCGCGTCGGCTACCGGGGTGACCAGGCGGGTGCCGTGGAGGTGTCGTCGTCGGTGAACGGGCAGATCATGCCGCCGGTCATGGGCGCTGCCGCGTTCCTCATGGTCGAGTATGTGGGCATCCCTTATGTCGACGTGATGAAGCACGCCTTCCTGCCGGCGGTCATCTCCTACATCGCGCTGTTCTACATCGTGCATCTGGAAGCCCTCAAGGCCAACATGACGGGCCTGCCGCGCCGCGGCAACAGCACGGCTTCGCAGCGCCTGGTGTCGTTTCTCATGACGGTGGCGGGCTTCATCGTGCTCGCTGGCATCACCTATTACGTGATCGGCTTCCTCAAATCGGCGCTGGGGGACGCCGCCACGGCCCTGATCGGGCTGGGGCTGGTGGCGGTCTATGTCGCGCTGCTGTGGGTGGGGTCGCGCCAGCCGGAGTTGCCCCTGGACGATCCGAACGCCCCGGTGTTTGAACTGCCCGAAACCGGTCCCACGGTCAAATCGGGTCTGCACTATCTGCTGTCGGTGGTGGTGCTGGTGTGGTGCCTGATGGTCGAACGCCTGTCGCCAGCCTTGTCGGCCTTCTGGGCCACGCTGTTCATGATCTTCGTGATGCTGACCCAGAAACCGATCATCGGTTTCTTCCGGGGCGATCACCGCTTCGGAGAGCAGGTCAAGGCGGGCTTCCAGGACCTGATCGACGGACTGGTGACCGGTGCGCGCAACATGATCGGCATCGGGGTGGCCACCGCGGCTGCCGGCATCATCGTCGGCACCGTGTCCCTCACGGGGGTGGGCCTGGTCATGACCGAGGTGGTGGAAATCCTCTCGGGCGGCAACCTCATGCTGATGCTGGTGCTGGTGGCCGTCATCAGCCTGATCCTCGGTATGGGTCTGCCAACCACGGCCAACTACATCGTGGTGTCCACGCTGATGGCGCCCGTGATCGTGGAGCTGGGCGCGCAGAGCGGGCTGATCGTGCCGCTGATCGCCGTGCACCTGTTCGTGTTCTATTTCGGTCTCATGGCCGACGTCACCCCGCCCGTGGGATTGGCGTCGTTCGCGGCGGCCGCCATCGCCAAGCACGATCCCATCAAGACCGGCATCACCGCGTTCTACTACAGCATGCGCACGGCGATCCTGCCGTTTCTGTTCATCTTCAACACGCAGCTGCTGCTGATCGGCCTGGACGGCCCGTTGCACGTGATCCTGACCATGGGCACGGCCCTGATCGCCATGTTGGTCTTTGCTGCGGCCACCTCGGGGTATTTCTTTGCCCGCAGTCGCTGGTATGAGTCGATCGCCTTGCTGCTGGTGTGCTTCACCCTGTTCCGCCCAGGGTTCTGGTTGGACATGGTTCACCCGCCCTTTGACGAGCTCAGGGGGGAGGCCATGATGCAATCTATCGAAGCGGCTCCCGCCAACACCGGCAAACGGGTCTGGATCGAAGGCATGAACATGGATGGCAAAGACATCCGCAAGGGAGCGCTGATCCCGCTGGGCGCCCCTGGCGATGCCAAGACCCGACTGGCCAGCGCCGGTCTGACGGTCATGCCCGATGGCGACACCCTCATGGTGGTGGGGGTCAAGTTCGGCAGCACGGCCGAAAAACTGGGTATCGAGCAGAGCTTCCACATCACGTCGGTGGAAGTGCCTGCCGATCGGCCGGCCAAGGAATGGCTGTTCCTGCCGGCGTTCGCGGTGCTGGGTCTGATCGTGTTCCTGCAGCGCCGCCGGGCGAAGACGGCAGCGCCGGTGAAGCGATGAGCCAGCCCGTGCGCATTGCGCTGATCCATGCGCTGGCCCATTCGGTCGAGCCGATCAATGCCGAAATGGCCCGGGCCTGGCCCGAGGCCATTCGCATGAACCTGCTCGACGACAGCCTTTCGGCCGACCTGGCGCGCGACGGACGCGGGCTCGATGCGGCCATGCACGAGCGCTTCGAATGCCTGGCCGCCTACGCCGAAGCCACCGGAGCCCGAGGCATCCTGTTCACGTGCTCGGCCTTCGGTTCGTGCATCGAGGCGGTGGCCGCACGGCGGCCGCACATGCCGGTGCTCAAACCCAACGAGGCCATGATCGCCGATCTGGCGCGGGTGCAGGGGCCGGTCGGTTTGATTGCATCGTTCGCGCCGACCCTGGCTTCGATGCCGGCCGAGTTTCCTCCGCAGGTGCCGTTGAAGACAGCGCTGGTCGAGGGCGCGATGGCAGCTTTGAACGCGGGCGACGGGCCGGGACACGACGCGGCGGTGGTCGCGGTCGCGCGCCATCTGGCGGCACAGGGATGCCAGGCGCTGGCCCTGGCACAGTTCAGCATGGCCAGGGCCGCTGCAGCGGTGACAGCCGCCACAGGGCTGCCGGTGTTCACCACCCCCGGCAGCGCGGTGGGCTTGCTCCGGCGCCAGCTGGCGCCATGAACCCGCGGCGCCAGCAGCTACAATAGAAGGTTGCCGTCAAACGGTGCGTCAAGGCGCGTGGTTCCCTGTGAACCCGTTTCCGTTGCGCGACCGGACAGCCGGCGCGCGGGTGGCGAAATTGGTAGACGCACCAGGTTTAGGTCCTGACGCCAGCAATGGTGTGGGGGTTCGAGTCCCCCCCCGCGCACCACGGCACCGTGGAACACAGATCACTACCGGCAGGCCAGCCGAACTGGCTGGCCGATACCCATTTGGAGAACGACATGACCGTCACCGTTGAAACCCTGGAGAAGCTGGAGCGCAAGATCACGCTCACGCTGCCTGCCGACGTGATCAAGAACGAGGTGGAAAGCCGCCTCAAGCGACTGGCCCGCCAGGTCAAGATGGACGGTTTCCGTCCGGGCAAGGTGCCGTTCAACGTCGTGGCCCAGCGCTACGGCTATTCGGTCCACTACGAAGTCATGAACGACAAGGTGGGCGAGGCCTTCAACAAGGCGGCCAATGAAGCCCAACTGCGTGTGGCCGGCCAGCCGCAGATCACCGAGAAGGACGGTGCGCCCGAGGGCGAGATCGCCTTCGACGCCGTGTTCGAGGTCTACCCCGAAGTCAAGATTGCTGACCTGGCTGCTGCCGAGGTAGAAAAGGTGTCGGCCGAAGTCAGCGATGCCGCTATCGAGCGCACGCTGGACATTCTGCGCAAGCAGCGCCGCACGTTTGCCCAGCGCGCTGCCGACCAGGCGGCCCAGGACGGCGACCGCGTGACCATCGACTTCGCCGGCAAGATCGACGGTGAGCCTTTCGAAGGCGGCAAGGCCGAGGGCTTCCAGTTCCTGGTCGGCGAAGGCCAGATGCTCAAGGAGTTTGAAGACGCCGTGCGAGGCATGAAGGCCGGCGAGTCCAAGACGTTCCCGCTGAATTTTCCGGCCGACTACCACGGTCAAGACGTGGCGGGCAAGACCGCCGACTTCCTGGTGACCCTGAACAAGATCGAAGCGGCCCACCTGCCGGAGGTTGACGAGACCTTTGCCAAGGCCCTGGGCATCGCCGACGGTTCTGTGGACGGTCTGCGTGCCGACATCCAGAAGAACCTGGCGCGCGAGGTGAAATTCCGCGTGCTGGCCCGCAACAAGCAAGCCGCTCTGGATGCCCTGGTGGCCCAGTCCGAACTGGATCTGCCGAAGTCGGTCGTGCAGGCCGAGATCGACCGTCTGGTCGAGGGCGCGCGCGCCGACCTCAAGCAGCGTGGTGTCAAGGATGCGGACAAGGCGCCGATTCCCGCCGAGCTGTTCCGGGAACAGGCCGAGCGCCGCGTCCGCATGGGCCTGGTGGTGGCCGAGGTGGTGCGCGCCAACGAACTGCATGCCAAGCCCGAGCAGCTCAAGGCCCACATCGAAGAGCTGGCCTCGTCCTACGAAAAGCCTGCCGAAGTGATGCGCTGGTACCAGAGCGACAACCGCCGCATGGCCGAAATCGAGGCTGTGGTGATCGAGAACAACGTGACCGATTTCGTCCTCGGCAAGGCCAAAGTGACGGAAAAGAGCGTCGACTTCGACGAGCTGATGGGTCAGTCCTGATCCCACGCCGTTTCGGCTGGCACGAAAGGGGCGGGTTTCCGCCCCTTTTTGTTGGCGCCTGCTTGCATTTCCGGGACTGGGCGTCATATGCGCCCGGTAGGTCACAGCGGGCAATCCCGTGGTCGCGGGTCGGCCATGACGGGTTGGTTACAGTAGCGGCATTGCCGTCAAGAATTGGAGAGTTCGAATGAGCGCATTGGACATTCAGGGCCTGGGTATGGTGCCCATGGTGATCGAGCAGTCGGGTCGCGGCGAACGCGCCTATGACATCTATTCGCGCCTGCTCAAGGAGCGCGTGGTGTTTCTGGTCGGTCCGGTCAACGACCAGTCGGCCAACCTGGTGGTGGCGCAGCTGCTGTTCCTGGAAAGCGAAAACCCCGACAAGGACATCTCGTTCTACATCAACTCGCCGGGTGGCTCGGTCAGCGCGGGCATGTCGATCTTCGACACGATGAACTTCATCAAGCCCGATGTGTCGACGCTGTGCATGGGCATGGCTGCGAGCATGGGGGCCTTCCTGCTTGCTGCGGGCGCCAAAGGCAAGCGTTTCGCGCTGCCGAACTCCAAGATCATGATTCACCAGCCACTGGGCGGCACCCAAGGGCAAGCCACGGAGATCGAGATCCATGCGCGCGAGATCCTCAAGACCCGCGAACAGCTCAACAAGATTCTGGCAGAGCGCACCGGCCAGCCGCTGGAGAAGATCGAACGCGACACCGAGCGCGACTACTACCTGACCGCTGCCGAATCGGCCGAATACGGCCTGATCGACAAGGTCATCGACAAGCGCGGCGCCGCAGCCTGAGGCTGAATTCAGCCGACGAAGTCATGTAGAAGTATTCATGGCTTCGTCGGAAAGTGGTTGTCCGCCCGCTTTTCCCCGGTTTGGCCCCCTTGGGGGTTGATCTATCATTGAACGCCTTGCAACCGCAGCATTTCTCGCATCCGCACATCCATGGCCGACAAAAAAGCCGCTTCCGGTGAAAAAGCGCTCTACTGCTCCTTTTGCGGTAAGAGCCAGCACGAGGTCAAGAAACTGATCGCCGGGCCGTCGGTGTTCATCTGCGACGAGTGCATCGATCTGTGCAACGACATCATTCGCGACGAGCTGCCCGGGCTTGAGGCGGTCAAGAGTTCATCGGACGATCTGCCCACACCGGTCGATCTCAAATCCAATCTCGACAACTACGTCATTGGCCAGGAGACAGCCAAGCGCGCTCTGGCCGTGGCGGTGTACAACCACTACAAGCGCCTGCGCCACAAGCAGGCAGCCCGCAAGGACGAGGTCGAGCTGTCCAAGAGCAACATCCTGCTGATCGGGCCGACCGGTTCGGGCAAGACCTTGCTGGCGCAGACGATGGCCCGCATGCTCAACGTGCCTTTCGTGATGGCCGACGCGACCACGCTGACCGAAGCCGGCTACGTGGGTGAGGATGTGGAAAACATCGTTGCCAAGCTGCTGCAGAGCTGCAACTACGACGTCGAGCGTGCGCAGCAGGGCATTGTCTACATCGACGAAATCGACAAGATCACCCGCAAGTCGGACAACCCCTCCATCACGCGCGATGTGTCGGGGGAAGGCGTGCAGCAGGCGTTGCTCAAGCTGGTGGAAGGCACCATGGCCAGTGTGCCCCCGCAAGGTGGGCGCAAGCACCCGAACCAGGACTTCCTGCAGGTCGATACGTCCAACATCCTGTTCATCTGTGGCGGCGCGTTCGCCGGTCTCGAAAAAATCATCGAGAACCGCACCGAAGCGTCGGGCATGGGGTTTGGTGCGGTGGTGCGCAGCAAGCAGCAGCGCAGCCTGACCGAGGCGTTCAAGGACATCGAGCCGGAAGACCTGATCAAGTTCGGCCTTATCCCCGAACTGGTGGGGCGCCTGCCGGTGATTGCCAGCTTGGCGGAACTCAGCGAGGACGCGCTGGTCGAGATCCTGACCGAGCCGAAGAATGCGGTGGTCAAGCAGTTCTCGCAGTTGCTGTCCATGGAAGGGGCTGAGCTGGAGGTTCGCCCGGCCGCACTCAAGGCCATTGCCCGCAAGGCACTGGCCCGCAAGACGGGCGCGCGGGGCCTGCGCTCGATCCTTGAGAACGCGCTGATCGACACGATGTTCGATCTGCCCAGTGTCAGCAATGTCGAGAAGGTGGTGGTCGACGAGTCCACCATCGAAGAAAACAAGCCGCCTTTGTTGGTTTACCGCGAAGCGGCCAAGAAGGCTTGATGGCCTCTGCGGGACTGGACGCCGAGTCCGGTCCGGTTGGCGGGCCGCTTGAAACGAGGTCCGCTGGTCCCATCTGACCATTTTGTAGAGGTTGCCAAATGTCCGGACAAACCCCCCTGCCCAGCACCCCGGTGGATCTGCCGTTGCTGCCCTTGCGTGATGTGGTGGTCTTCCCCCACATGGTCATCCCGTTGTTCGTCGGTCGGCCCAAAAGCATCAAGGCGCTCGAATCCGCGATGGAGTCCGAGCGTCGCATCATGCTGGTGGCCCAGAAGGCTGCGGCCAAGGATGAGCCGACGACCGAAGACATGTTCGAGATGGGCTGTGTGGCCACCATCCTGCAGATGCTCAAGCTGCCCGACGGTACCGTGAAGGTGCTGGTGGAAGGCTTGCAGCGTGCCAAGGTGCTGGACATCCACGACACCGAAACCCACTTCGTGGCGCATGTCGATCCGATTGCGCCCGGGGCCGAGCGTGCACAAGCCACCGACACCGAGCTCGAAGCCTTGCGCCGGGCGGTGATGCAACAGTTCGACCAGTACGTCAAGCTCAACAAGAAGATCCCTTCGGAGATCCTCACCTCGATTTCCAGCATCGACGATGCGGGCCGCCTGGCCGATACCATCGCCGCGCACCTGCCGCTCAAGCTGGAGAACAAGCAGGTGGTGCTGGACCTGGATACGGTGAGCAAGCGCCTGGAGAATCTGTTCGAGCAGCTCGAACGCGAAGTCGATATCCTCAACGTCGACAAACGCATCCGTGGGCGCGTCAAGCGCCAGATGGAAAAGAACCAGCGCGACTTCTACCTGAACGAGCAGGTCAAGGCGATTCAGAAGGAGCTGGGTGAGGGCGAAGAGGGTGCCGACCTCGAAGAGATCGAGAAGAAGATCAAGCTGGCCAAGATGCCCGCCGATGCGCGCAAGAAGGCCGAGAGCGAGTTCAAGAAGCTCAAGCTGATGTCGCCCATGTCGGCCGAAGCGACCGTGGTGCGCAACTACATCGATGCGCTGGTCGGCCTGCCCTGGAGCAAGAAGACCAAGATCAAGCACGACCTGGCCAATGCCGAGGCGGTGCTCAATGAAGATCACTACGGGCTGGACAAGGTCAAGGACCGCATCCTCGAATACCTCGCGGTCCAGCAGCGGGTGGACAAGGTCAAGGCGCCGATCCTGTGCCTCGTGGGGCCGCCTGGTGTGGGTAAAACCTCGTTGGGTCAGTCGATTGCCAAGGCCACCGGGCGCAAGTACGTCCGCATGGCGCTGGGTGGCATGCGTGACGAGGCCGAGATCCGCGGCCACCGCCGCACCTACATCGGCGCCATGCCGGGCAAGGTGCTGCAGAGCCTGAACAAGGTCGGCACGCGCAATCCGTTGTTCCTGCTGGACGAAATCGACAAACTGGGGACCGACTTCCGAGGTGACCCGTCGTCGGCGCTGCTGGAGGTGCTCGACCCCGAGCAGAACCACACCTTCGGCGACCACTACGTCGAGGTCGATTTTGATCTCTCTGACGTGATGTTCGTGGCCACCAGCAACTCGATGAACATTCCGCCGGCCCTGCTGGACCGGATGGAGGTCATCCGACTGTCGGGTTACACCGAGGACGAAAAGACCAACATCGCGGTGCGCTACCTGCTGCCCAAGCAGATCAAGAACAATGGCATCCGCGATGGCGAACTGGCGGTGACGGAGGCCGCAGTGCGTGACATCGTGCGTTACTACACCCGCGAAGCTGGTGTGCGCTCGCTGGAGCGTGAGCTCTCCAAGATCTGCCGCAAGGTGGTCAAGGGGTTGCTGCTCAAGAAATACACGCCGCAGGTGGTGGTCACCGACGAGAACCTGAGCGAATTCCTGGGGGTGCGCAAGTACACCTATGGCCGCGCCGAACAGCAAAACCAGGTCGGCCAGGTGGTGGGACTTGCCTGGACGGAGGTCGGTGGCGACCTGCTCACGATCGAAGTGGCGATCATGCCCGGTAAGGGTGTGATCACCCGCACGGGGTCGCTGGGCGACGTGATGAAGGAATCCGTGGAAGCTGCCCGCACCGTGGTGCGCAGCCGGGCCCGTGTGCTGGGTATCAAGGACGAGCTGTTTGACAAGCGCGACCTGCACATCCATGTGCCCGATGGTGCCACGCCCAAGGACGGTCCGAGTGCCGGAGCGGCTATGACGACGGCCTTGGTGTCGGCGCTCACAGGGATTCCGGTGCGAGCCGATGTGGCCATGACGGGTGAAATCACCTTGCGTGGCGAAGTCACGGCGATCGGGGGTCTCAAGGAAAAGTTGCTGGCTGCACTGCGTGGCGGCATCAAGACCGTGATCATTCCTGAGGAGAACGTGAAGGATCTGGCCGAGATTCCCGACAACGTCAAGGAAGGTCTGGAGATCATTCCGGTGAAGTGGATCGACAAGGTGTTGTCCATCGCATTGGAGCGCCAGCCAGTGCCCCTGACGGACGAGGAAGTGGCTGCGCAAGTGGCGGCGGTCTCGGCTGCGGCGCCGTCACCGGACGCCGTGAAGCACTGAGTGCAAAAAAATCCGGGGGCTTGAAAAACTCCGGTTTTTTGCGCTAGAATTCCAGCTTCTGACGAACTTCACCAAACGTCAGAAGTTTGCGGGAATAGCTCAGTTGGTAGAGCGCAACCTTGCCAAGGTTGAGGTCGCGAGTTCGAGCCTCGTTTCCCGCTCCAAATTCAAAAAGGGAAGCCCGGCTTCCCTTTTTTGTCGGATGAGGTGGGCCGGTTTTGCTGGTCCATTGCATGGGGCGCGTTAGCAAAGCGGTTATGCAACGGATTGCAAATCCGTCTAGGGCGGTTCGACTCCGCCACGCGCCTCCAGCCACCTTGTGGTGCCGGCAAACGGTTATGCGGGAATAGCTCAGTTGGTAGAGCGCAACCTTGCCAAGGTTGAGGTCGCGAGTTCGAGCCTCGTTTCCCGCTCCAATTTATGATCTACAGACTTCCACTGACGTCTGTAAGTCATTGAAAAGAGGAGCTTCGGCTCCTTTTTTCATTCCAGCGAAAGCCACGGAAGTCCACTGACAGCCACCATTTTTGAGGC
>Ga0067045_1002432_pt1 | contig 128228 bp, 120 predicted proteins | sample TerdegcTABiofilm_FD_59184 | JGI IMG/M metagenome (GOLD analysis project Ga0067045, IMG submission 59184) | Combined Assembly of (Gp0054472, Gp0054536) Wastewater bioreactor microbial communities from Singapore -Terephthalate degrading...
GCTGAAGGAGAGGAAGGCGTCGGACATCCTGGTGTTCGGGGGAGGCGTGATCCCGGAGGACGACGTGCCGAAGCTGAAGGCCATGGGGGCGGGGGCCATCTTCGGTCCCGGGACCCCGACCTCCGTCTGCATCGACTGGCTCCTCTCCGCGGTCCGGGAAAAGTGGGAAAAGGAGTCCGCCTAAGTGGAAAAGCTGATCGCCAGGGCCCTGGAAGGGGACCATCGATCGATCGCCAGGCTGATCAGCCTGGTCGAAAGCGAATCCCCCCAGGCCGAAATCATCATGCGGAAAATCTACCCTCACTCCGGGAAAGCCCATATCATCGGCCTGACCGGGAGCCCAGGAGCGGGGAAAAGCACGCTCGCGGACAAGATCATCGCGCATTTCAAATCCCTCGGAAAAACCGTCGGAGTCATCGCGGTGGACCCTTCGAGCCCTTTCACGGGGGGAGCCATACTCGGAGATCGTCTCAGAATGCAGCAGCACGCCGTCGACCCCGACGTTTTCATACGAAGCATGGGCACGAGGGGATCCCTTGGCGGCCTGAGCCGTTCGACCCAGGAGGCGGCGCTGATCCTTGACGCCTGCGGCAAGGATGTCGTCATCATCGAAACGGTCGGGGTCGGCCAGTCCGAGGTCGATATCGTCAAAATCGCCGACACGGTCGGCCTCATCCTTGTCCCGGGCATGGGAGACGATATCCAGATCATGAAGGCCGGCATCATGGAAATCGCGGACCTCTTCATCGTGAACAAGGCAGACCGGGACGGTGCCGACCGAGTGGCGACGGAAGTCAACATGATGCTTGACCTCCTCGGGATGAGAGCCTGGCGCCCCCCTGTGCTCAAAACGGTTGCAGAGCGGGGGGAAGGCGTCGAGGAAGTCGTTTCGGAAATGCTGCGGCACGCGGATTTCCTGAGTCGGAGCGAGGAAGGCAGGCGCCGGAAATGGCAGCGCCTTGGCATGGAGGTCGAAGAGATCCTCCGGAGGGAAATCGCGGCAATGGTCGAGGTTGCCTGGGAGAAGGAAAAGTCCCCGGAACTCTTCGAATTGCTCGCCGCCCGGAAAACCACCCCGTATGAGGTCGCGGAGGAGGTTCTCGGGAAAATCCTGTCGGAAACGTGCAGCTGACCGGCAAGGCCCGTCCGGCTCGATCGAGTTACGGCAAAGGCAGCAGGATCGTCAATGGTATGATTAGCTGGCGTTGAGGCAGACAGCCAAGGAGGTTGGTACACGATGCGCATTGCCATCGGATCGGACCACGCCGGTTTCACCCTGAAGGAAAAGATCAAGGAATTTCTTCGCGACTCAGGCCATGAAGTGCAGGATTTTGGGACCCATTCAGCGGAGTTGAGCGTCGACTACCCGGACTTCGGCTTCAAGGTCGGGGAAAGCGTCGCCTCCGGGCAATCGGAACGGGGAATCCTGCTCTGCGGTTCGGGAATCGGAATGTCGATCGCCGCGAACAAGGTTCCGGGTGTCTACGGAGCTCTTTGCAACGATCCGGACACCGCCCGCTTGAGCCGCCTGCACAACAACTCGAACGTTCTGATCCTTGGAGGACGGGTCGTGGAGGAAAAAACCGCAATCGAAACCGTGCGGGTCTGGCTGGAAACTCCCTTCGAAGGGGGGCGCCACTCGGCCCGGGTAAAGAAGATCGTATCCTTCGAATCCCAGCTGACCGCTTTCCCGGCTTACCCCAACGGCAATCCGCTGTTCATCCTGGATCACCCGCTGATCCAGCACAAGGTAGGCATCATCCGGGACAAAAACACGACCGTGAAGGAATTTCGGGAACTTGTCCAGGAAATCGCCGGCCTCATGGTCTACGAGATCACGCGGACCCTCTCGCTGGAAGAAACGGAAGTCGAAACCCCCATCAGCCGAACCAAGGTCCTGACCCTCTCAGGGAAAAAACTCGCGATCGTTCCCATCCTCAGGGCAGGGCTGGGCATGGTCGAGGGAATTCTCCGGATCATCCCGAACGCCAAAGTGGGGCACATCGGGCTTTACAGGGACCCGGAAACCCTCTTGCCCGTCGAGTATTACTGCAAGCTGCCGGGCGACATCGAGGAGCGGGACATCTTCATTCTCGATCCGATGCTGGCGACAGGGGGATCTTCAGCTGCCGCCATCGACCTGATCAAGAAGCGTGGAGGGAAGAAGATCACGCTCGTCTGCCTGATCTCCGCGCCGGAAGGGGTGGCATTCGTCCACAGGCAGCATCCGGAAATCCCGATCTTCACGGCTGCGCTTGACAGTCACCTGAACGATCACGGATACATCGTCCCCGGACTGGGGGATGCCGGGGACCGCCTGTTCGGCACAAGATAACGGACTTGGAAATCAGACCTGCGGGAGCGAAATGAGGAAATCCGTGTGTTGAATCCGATGATCCTGCAGTTTTTGGCCTCGCTCAGCTGGGGACTCCTGGTTACCCCGATTTCCATTTCCCTGGCGAGGCGGTTTCGTGTCCTGGATGAACCGGGGGGGAGGAAAATCCATAGCGGGACCGTCCCACGCGGCGCCGGTATCGTCCTTTGGCTGGGATATCTCCTGTGGGTCCTGCTTCTTGGCGGTTCCCTCCCTTGGGCCAGGATGACCGCGATCGGAGCGACGCTGGTTTTCCTCGTGGGATACGTGGACGACATGAAGCAGACATCGCCCTACCTCCGGCTGGGAGTCCACCTGGCTGCAGCTCTGATCGCCATCGCTTTGCTGCCTTTGGCCCCCTTGACCCGGGCTTTGCTCGTGGTTTGGATCGCGGGATGCACGAATGCCTACAACCTAATCGACGGGATGGACGGGCTCTGCCTATCCTTAACCATTTCCACCGCCTGCCTTTTCTGCATTACGGGACAACTGCTCCCCTGGTTTCCCCCTTGCGGGCCTTTGTCTCGGGGTCCTCTTCTGGAACTTTCCCCTTCCCCGGGCAAGGACCTTCCTTGGCGATGGGGGCAGCACGCTTCTTGGATTCCTTTGCGCAACCCAAATGACGGGATCGGTCATCAAAGGGGGCCTGGATCCCATTTTCCTGCTTCCCGTATTGGTCCTCCTGGGAGGAGTCCCCGTATTCGACACGCTTATGGCGGTTGCCCGGAGGCTTTTTCGTGGAAGGTCGCCGTTCCTGCCCGATCGGGGACATCTTCATCACCGCCTCCTGGACCGTTCCTTCCCGATACCCGCTATTATTGTCATGATGGGGGCGATGCACATCGTTTTGCTCGCTTCGGGAATTGCTCTCCTGAAATGGCTGTCGCGAACACCCCTGTAATCAATCCAACAAGGAGTTAGAGGATATGGAACAACAACGGAAAAAAGTCTGCGTGGTCGTCGGAACAAGGCCGGAAGCCATCAAAATGGCTCCGGTCGCACTGCGTTTGGCGCGCTCCCCGAAACTCGACTGTTTCCTCCTGGCTACGGGGCAGCACGTTCAAATGCTGCACCAGGCGCTGGAACACTTCAACCTCAGGGCGGATCTCGACCTGAACGTCATGAAAGAAAGGCAAAGCCTGGACTACCTGACCTCAGCCGTCCTGGAGGGCGTCGGCGAAGCACTCGACCGGCATTCTCCCGACCTGGTCCTGGTCCACGGGGACACGACAACGACCTTTGCCGCCTCTCTGGCGGCCTTTTACCGGAAAATCCCAGTTGGGCACGTGGAAGCCGGCTTGAGAAGCCGAAACGTTCTCCTGCCTTTCCCTGAAGAGATGAACCGCCTCTTGACGGACCGTCTCGCTTCCCTGTGGTTCGCACCTACGGAAGGAGCCAAGAAAAACCTGACGATCGAAGGGGTGCCCGCGGAAAGGATCTTCGTCACGGGGAACACCGTGATCGACGCGTTGCTCTGGACCCGGGAGAACCGCAAAGAACCGTCCATGGACGCGCTTCGTTCCATCCCGGCGGAGGCCGACCTGGTTCTGCTGACGGCCCATCGCCGAGAATCCTGGGGTGAACCCCTCAAGCGAATCTGCAGGGCCGCGGAACAACTCAGGAAATCCTACCCGAACCTTTGGCTCCTGATCCCGATGCATCGGAACCCCGCGGTTCGTGAAATCGTCCAGGACTTCTTCCGTGACCGGGAAAGGGTCGTCCTATGCGATCCCTTGGATTACCCGGATTTTGTTTGGGCGATGGACCGCAGCCGTTTCATCCTGAGCGACAGCGGAGGAGTGCAGGAAGAAGCGACTGCCTTGAAAAAACCCGTTCTTGTCCTCCGTGAAGTGACAGAACGGCCCGAAGCCGTAGAATCGGGGCCTGCCCTGCTCGTAGGGACGGATGAACGGAAAATCCTCGATTCCGCTGTTCCCCTCATGGAAGACGAAGAGGCCTACCGGAACCTGCTCTCGAGATGTACCAATCCGTTCGGCGACGGTCACGCCTCGGACAGGATCGTCCTTGAAGCCGAAAGGTTCCTGGGATTCGGGGACGGATCGGTCATTGTAGGCGGCAAACCGCGAGAGGAGAGAGAGAGTTGAGTCAGAAACTGGTACTTAGAGGCGATCGTCCCCTGAAAGGAACCGTAAAAGCCCAGGGGGCAAAAAACGCGGCGCTCCCGGTCATGGCGAGCGCTCTTCTGATCAGCGAGGGAACTCTTGAATTGAGCCGGGTGCCCGATCTTCACGACATCCAGACCATGTCCGATCTCCTGAGGAACCTCGGCGCGGAGGTCCACTTTTCGGAAGGCCAGATGCGCATCCTCACGCCAAAAGACCTGGACTGGGCAACTCCGCCGGCCCTCGTCAGAAAGATGAGGGCCTCGTCCCTGGTCCTGGGCCCCCTGCTTGCTCGCTGCCACAGGGCGGTTCTGCCCCTGCCCGGCGGGTGTGCGATCGGAAGCCGGCCAATCGACCTCCACCTCAAGGGGTTGGCCAAGATGGGAGCCGAAATTCGCCTTGAACACGGTTCCGTCCACGCGGAAGCCAAGCGGCTCAAAGGAACCCGGATCTACCTCGATTTCCCCTCCGTCGGTGCGACGGAGAACATCCTGATGGCCGCCGTCCTAGCGGAAGGAGAAACGGTGATCGAGAACGCGGCAAGAGAACCCGAGATTTCCAACCTGGCAGAAGTGCTGACCCGCATGGGGGGAAAAATCGAGGGGCAGGGGACAGGAACGATCCGCGTCAGGGGAGTCGAAACTCTCCATAGCACGAACATCAAGATCATCCCGGACAGGATCGAAGCTTCCACCTATATCCTGGCAGGCGTCATCACCGGTGGGGATGTGACCGTAACGGAGATGGAACCCGAACACCTGGAGGCTCTTCTCGCCAAGCTTGAGGAAGCCGGAACCCGCCTGTCCATCCGTAAGGATTCCGTCCGGACCCTTCCAGGGGGTGCCCTGTCTGCGGTTTCACTCAAAACCCTGCCGTACCCGGGTTTTCCTACCGACCTCCAGCCGCAGATCATGGCCGCCCTATGCCTGGCAAAAGGAACGAGCGTGATCCAGGAGCGGGTTTTCGAGTCCCGGTTCCTTCACGTTAGCGAACTCAAGCGAATGGGCTGCCAGATCGAACTCCAGGGGGACACCGCCATCATCACTGGAATCGAAAAACTGACCGGAGCGGAAGTCAGGGCGACGGACCTGAGGGCCGGGGCCGCCCTTGTCCTGGCCGGTCTCGCCGCGAACGGCTATACTTGCATCTACCAAATGGGGCACATTCAGCGAGGCTATGAGAAGATGGTCGAGAAACTGAAAAGCCTCGGAGGCGAAGTCGAAATCGTCCCCTGCAACGAAAACGAGGGCCCAAAATTCTAGAGCCAAAAGGCGGGGAGGGGATCGTCATGTCCTGGAAAAGCCATATCGTCAGGAAATCCCTTGCGGGCGTCGAGCCATACCGGCCGGGAAAACCCATTTCGGAGGTACAGCGGGAGTTGGGACTTCAATCGGCGATCCGCCTTTGTTCCAACGAAAACCCCTGGCCTCTCCCGGAAAAGGTGCTAGAAGCCGTCCGAGCTTCGTCGGACGAAATTTGCCGTTATCCCGACCCCGCTTCTTACCGCCTGAAAAGGGCAATCGCCATGAAATGGGGCCGTTCTCCTTCGGAAGTCATTGTTGGAGCCGGCACCGAGGGGATCCTTTATTCCCTCTTCCAATCGATCATTGACGAAGGGGACGAAGTGGCGTACGCAGTTCCCACCTATCCGCTGTACGGCCTTGCGGCAGCTGCAGCCGGGGCGAAACGGGTCGAAATCAGGGCCGAGGGAAACGGGGAGAAGATCGGCATCGATCGGCTGATCGATGCCTGCGGTCCGAGGACGAAGGCTCTCGTGATCTGCAATCCCAACAACCCGACGGGGACCATCCTGAACCGGACGGACTTGACGGCTCTAGCCAGTTCCCTGAACGGCAGGGAAACGCTCCTCATCCTGGACGAAGCCTACGCGGAATACGTGGAGGACCCGAAATTCGCCTCCGGGATCGACCTCTTCGATCAACTGGGAAATGTCGTCATGATGAGGACCTTTTCAAAGATTTACGGGCTTGCGGCCTTGCGAGTCGGGTACGCGATCGCACCGAAACCCGTGGTTGAAACCTATCTAAAGGTCCGCAAGGTTTTCGAGGTCAACAGTATTGCCCAAAACGCCGCACTGGCCGCGCTTTCCGAAACCGCCTACATCCAGGAGGTCCGGGAAAAAACGCTGGCGGAACGCGAAAGGATGCACAACGCCTTACGCGACATGGGAATCCACGTGCAACCCACGCAAACGAACTTTCTCATCCTGGATTTCCAGAATGCCAAGACGGTCTATGAAAACCTCCTCATGGAAGGCATCATTGTTCGGCTCGGTGACGACCTTGGCTTTCCAGGACACTTGCGGGTCACGGTCGGTCTGCCCGAAGAAAACGACCGATTCCTCCAGAGTCTCGGAAAGGTGTTGAAGCGGATTGCCGGACGATGATGCCCCGCTTCTACCCGGTGTGAGAGTGCTGTCCTTTGTCGGAAGGGCTGGAACGGGAAAAAGCCAGCGTGCGCAGGTCCTGGCCAGGAACCTCGATATCGATTTCATCCTGGATGACGGGCTGGTGATCCGGAAAGGCCAAATCGTTTGCGGACGCAGCGCGAAAACGGAAAGAAACCAGGTTCGTGCCATCCGACGAGCCATGATGGAGTTCCCCGAGCACCGGCAGGAAGTCCGGCAGTTTTTCCAGCAGGCACAGCCGTGTACCGTAATGATCATCGCCACTTCCGAGGGAATGGCGGAACAGATTGCCGGAAGGCTTGGGCTGCCCAAGCCCGAAAGCGTAATACGGATTGAAGACGTGGCCACCCCGGAAGAAATCCGAAGGGCGAGACTGGAGAGGAAGGTCAAGGGACAGCACGTGATTCCCGTTTCCCAGGTCCAGGTTCGAAAGAACTTTGCCGGCAAGCTCGTCGGGAAGCTACGGGTTTTCTGGAAGGGGAAGGACAAGTACGAAGGGGAAAAAACGATCGTCAGGCCCCCTTTCAGCTTCATCGGAGCCTTGCGGATAGAACCGCAGGCGATCGAGGATTTGGTACGCCATGTCACCTTGCGGACACCTCAAGTCACAAGCGTGCAGGAAGTCAGGATCAAGCCGGGATCCGAGGGGGTGGCAATCCAACTGAAAATAGGCGTGACCCTGGGAGAGAGGAACCTGGTTGAGATTGCAAGGACCGTGAAGGCCAGAATCTCCTCCAGCGTGAGCTATTTCATGGGACTGGACGTCCGAGGGGTCGATGTCATCGTCGCAGAGGTGGATTTGCATGCAGGCGGGAAATAGTTCGATCTTTTGTCCCACTTCGGAGGAAATCGCCTCTCGCCGGGAGCTGTTGTGGTCCCGGCTGCAGGAGGAAGTGTCAAGCTGCAGGCTCTGCCCCCTGGCAGAAACGCGGAACCGGACCGTCTTCGGGGAGGGGCCCATGGGAACCTCGCTGATGTTTATCGGGGAAGGACCAGGAGCGGACGAAGACGAACAGGGCCTGCCCTTTGTGGGGAAAGCCGGGCAGCTTTTGACGACCATCCTTTCGGCTGCCGGGATCGACCGACGGGAGGTCTTCATCGGCAACGTCGTAAAGTGCAGGCCGCCCGGCAACCGTGTTCCCACCCTGGAAGAAATGATGGCTTGCGATACCTATTTACAGACGCAGATCGCCCTTGTTTCACCGAGGCTTCTCGTTTTGCTGGGCAGCACCCCCGCACGATGGATCCTGAAGACAACTGCACCGATCGGGGAATTGAGGGGGAAATGGTTCAACTGGAAAGGGATTGAGGTCTTTCCCATGTATCACCCGAGCTATCTCCTCCGGAACCAGTCCAGGGCCGTAGGAAGCCCCAAGGACCTGACCTGGAAGGACATCCGGGAGGTCAAGAGACGCTGGGACGAGGTCAGGTACGATGCTGGAATCGTCGACGGATCCCTTTGAAGCTCAAGTGAGTCGAACCCCCTCCCACGTCGCAATCATCATGGACGGGAACGGCCGTTGGGCGAAGAGGAGGGGCTTGCCCCGACTCGTTGGGCACCACGCAGGAGTCCGGGCCGTGGAACGGATCGTCAGGGCAGCAAATGACCTGGGGATCCGAACGCTTTCTCTTTATGCCTTTTCCAGCGAAAACTGGAAAAGGCCTGAAAGCGAAGTATCAGGCCTGATGGGTCTTTTCCGGCTTTATATCCGAACCAAGATCGGGGCTCTTCTAGCGGAAGGGGCCAGAATCCGGTTCGCAGGGAAAATCGAGGGGCTTCCCCCCGATGTACAGGCGATCGCCCGGGAAGCCGAGGAAAGGACCGCGTCCCAGAAAGGCCTTCAGCTGGTAATCTGCCTGAATTACGGCGGAAGACAGGAGATCCTTGACGCCGTCAACAGGGCGGCGGAAGCGGGTGAACCCCTCCCTCTGGACGAAAGCACCTTAAGGAAGTACCTTTATCTTCCGGATATCCCGGATCCGGACCTGATCATTCGAACAAGCGGGGAAATGCGGCTGAGCAATTTCTGGTTATGGCAGAGCGCTTACAGCGAGTTTTTCTTTACCGAAAAGCTCTGGCCCGATTTCGGTCCCGAGGATCTCGCACAGGCCCTGGAAGATTACTCTGGGAGGGAGAGGCGTTATGGATCCATCAAGCCGGACATTCGGCAGTGAGATCATCGTACGGGCATTGAGCGGGGCCTTTGTGGTCCTGGCCATTTTGGGGGGAATCCTCCTGGGGGGGATCTACTGGTCTTTCATCGTGACCCTGATCGCGATGATTTCCCTTTGGGAGTTCTACAATCTGCTCTCCGTGAAGGTCAAGGTTACCCGTGGACTCGGCTTCATTTCTGCTTTCCTGCTCATCACGGCGGCAACGATGAACTTCAGTTCTGCAGCCATTCTGGCCATCACCGCCCTCATCCCCTTTCTCGTCCTTTGCATCGAAATCGTACGCCGCCAGGTTATTCAGATCAGCCACGCCATTCCGAACATGGGCGGGACGCTTGTCGGCCTGATCTTCATCGCACTCCCGTGGACGTTTCTCGTCCTCTTGAGGTCGGAGCCCTGGGGGACCATGCTCTTGATCACCCTTTTCGCCTGCACCTGGAGCTGCGACGTGACGGCTTACCTCGTGGGCGTTCGCTGGGGCAGGACATACCTCTGTGAAAACGTCAGTCCGAAAAAGACCTGGGAGGGGTTTGCGGCGGGTGTCGCCGGGAGCCTTTTCTGTGCCGGGCTGCTCGCATTCGCCTGGCAGTTTCCCCCTTTCCCGCTCCTCCTTTTGGGACTCCTCTGTGGGCTCGCGGGGCAGATCGGTGACCTCGGGGAATCGCTCCTGAAACGGGAAGCCGGGGTCAAGGACGCCGGGAAGCTGATCCCGGGGCACGGGGGAATGCTCGACCGTTTTGACAGCATCCTTGTCAATGCCACCCTTGCCTTTCTGATCTTCGAGGTGATTTGGCATTGACGTCGAACGGGGGGCTTCCGCGAGGGATCGCGGTGATCGGTGCGACAGGAAGTGTAGGAACGGCCGTACTTGACGTCTGCAGGGCCCACCCGGGCTGCTTCCCGGTGATCGCCCTGGCTGCATCCTCCAATGTTTCAAGGATGGCCGCCCTTGCAGCAGAGTTCAAGCCTCCTTTCCTGGCCATGTCGGATCCCGCGGCAGCCCGGGCACTGACCTCTCACGTGCCGCCAGCAACGAAGGTCCTTTCCGGGCCGAAAGCCCTGGAGGACCTCGTCCTTATGCCGGAAACAGGACATGCCGTCTTCGCTTCCTCTGGGACCGCTGCCATTTCCGCGCTCATGGCTTCATTGAAAAGCGGGAAGACAGTATCCCTTGCCAACAAGGAGAGCCTCGTGATCGCGGGCCCCTGGGTGATGCCCCTGGTTCGGGAAAGAGAACAGCTGAGGCCCTTGGACAGCGAGCACAACGCCGTCTGGCAGTGCCTGGCTGGAGAACGGGAAAACACGGTCACGGAAATCGTTTTGACGGCATCCGGGGGCCCCTTCCGCGACCTGGACATCCCTTCGCTTGAGAAGGTGACACCAGCAATGGCCCTCCGCCATCCCGTCTGGAAAATGGGAGCGAAGATCACCATCGATAGTGCCACCTTGATGAACAAGGGGCTTGAGATCCTGGAGGCCATGCATCTTTTCGGGCTGCCATCGGGAAAAGTTCGGGCAATGGTGCATCCGCAGTCCGTCGTCCACGGCATGGTGCGTTTTTGCGACGGATCCATGAAGTGGCTCCTGTCGAACCCCGATATGAGGATCCCGGCAGCGGTCTGCCTCGCCTTTCCGGACCGGGTCGAAATCGACGAGGAGACCGCAAGGCTTTCCCCTCTCGAAAGCCTGTCTCTATCCTTTGAAGAACCCGACCTGGGACGGTTCCCTTGCCTGGCCCTGGCAATCCAGGCTGCGCGGAGTGGAGGAGCCGCCCCGGCCATCCTGGTCGGAGCCGATGAAACCGCAGTTTCCGCATTCCTGCAGGGAAAGATCCCGTTTTTGGGGATCCCGAGGCTGATCGAGGCCGTTCTTGAGGATTTCGATGCTCAGTCTCCCCAATCTCCCGAAGAGGCAATCGCTATAATGGAATGGGCCAGGAGGAAAGCCGCCGAAATTCTTGGCCACCTTGATTCATTGAGGAGGTTGGCCCCTTGATCGTTAGCCTTTTTTCCTTTCTGCTGGTGATCTGCATCAGCGTCGTCATCCATGAGCTGGGGCATTTCCTTTTTTCCATCAAGTACGGGGTGAAGGTCTACGAGTTTGCGTTTGGGATGGGCCCCTCCCTTTTCCAGAAACGCCACGGCGAAACCCTGTATTCGGTCCGGGTTTTTCCCGTCGGCGGATTTGTGAGGCTGGCAGGGATGGAAGAGGAACAGGAGGGAGAGAGCGCCCCGCCCGAGAGGACCTACCCGGGCAAAACCCCATTCCAGCGGTTTGCCATCCTGGCCGGGGGACCGTTTTTCAACGTCCTCCTGGCCATCGTTCTGACGACAGTCCTGTTGACATTCCACGGGGTCCTCGATATCAGGACCGCTACGGTGGGATCAACCATCAGCGGATTCCCCGCGGAACGAATTGGCTTGGTTTCCGGAGACCGGATCGTTTCGATCAACGGAAAACCCGTGACAAGCTGGGATTCGATGTCTTCAACCATTCGGCAGGAAGCCCCGAAAGGCCCTCTTGCCCTGGAAGTCGAAAGAGAAGGAAGGATCCTGAGGTTCACCATCCAGGCTGAAAAAGACAGGCAGTCGGGCGCCCCGCTGCTTGGCATCCGGCCGAGGCAGGTTCGCTACCCGTTGCACGAATCGCTCTTCAGGTCCGTCGGAACGGCATGGGAAATGACCCTGTCAATCTTGCGAGGACTCTGGAGCTGGGCATTCGGGAGACAGAACGTGGAATTTGCAGGACCGGTCGGGATCGCTTCCATGGCGGGAGATGCCGCGAGGCAAGGATGGTGGTCTTTTCTTTCTTTCCTGGCGGTGATCAACCTGAACCTCGGGATCCTCAATCTTTTCCCTTTCCCGGCACTCGATGGCGGAAGGCTCTCTTTTCTCATCGGGGAGATACTGACGGGGCGCCGCCTTCCGCCCAAGTGGGAGAATCTCATCCACCTGGCGGGCTTTGCCCTGCTTCTTGCCCTGATCGTGTATGTCACCTGGAAGGATATCCTCCGCCTGACTCACCCCTAAGGCCGGGAAGAAGGGGAGGGGAGGCAAGACCGTGTCGGTTCGAAGCGTTTTCGTAGGGAGCCTTGGAATCGGTGGCCACAATCCCGTGCGCGTGGAAAGCATGCTCAAATCCCCCCTGGAAAACCTTCAGGCGTGCCGGGAGGAGCTTCTTGCGCTTGCTTCGGCGGGATGCGAAATGGTTCGGGTGGCATTTTCCGACCCCTCCGACGCCAAATCGCTCGAAACGCTTGTTTCGAATGCGGAAATCCCGCTCATGGCAGACATCCATTTCAATCCCGACCTGGCTGTCATGAGCCTGAAGGCCGGGGTACCTGCCATCCGGATCAACCCCGGAAACATGGGAAGCCCCAAACGCCTGGCTGAAATCGTTCATCTCGCCCGAGAGAGGAAGGCCGTGATCCGAATCGGGGCCAATGGCGGTTCCCTCTCCGGTACGCTGCTGGAGAAGGCAGGCGGCGACCGTTCGCTGGCCCTGGTCCTTGCCGTGGAAGTGCAGCTACGGTACCTCCTGGACCACGGGTTCGAAGACGTGATCCTTTCGGCAAAATCGACCTCGATCCCGGAAACGGTGAGGGCAAACGCCCTCCTAGCCGAGCGCTATCCTTATCCCCTGCACATCGGGATCACCGAGGCTGGGCCGGGGCTCGGCGGTATCGTCAAGAACGCGGCCGGCATCGGGATCCTCCTGAACCAGGGAATTGGAGACACGATCCGCGTAAGCCTGACGGCCCCCTCCCGAGAGGAAGTCGAAACGGGATATTCGATCCTGAATGCCCTCGGCATCCGGCGGAAAGGATTCGACCTGATTTCCTGCCCCACCTGCGGACGAAAGCGGATCGACGTCCAGGCCCTTGTCCGGAGGATCCTTCCCGCCCTCGCCGGCCTTCCTGACGGATTCAGCGTCGCCGTAATGGGCTGCGAGGTGAACGGGCCGAGAGAGGCGGCCACCGCCGACTTGGGCATTTCCGGGGCCCCAGACGGATTCATCCTTTTTTCGCATGGCAAGCCGATTGCGGTCGCGGGAACTGAAACCCTGGAGGAAACTCTCCGAGCGACTCTGGAAAAAATCTGCCCTAAGCAAAACTGAATCGGCATTTCTTCCTCTTTTCCCCTAAACAAATCCTATTTTTTCGCACTCCTGCTTTCTTTTTTTCCGCCTTTCAATTGACAGGGGAGGGGGGTCCGATATAATGGATTTCGCCCTTGTCCCGAACCCTCGGGACCATCCGCAACCAAGGAGGCCTATTGAGATGATTGAAACGCCAGACCTGTACACCCTTGTCGTGGGAAAAGGAGAAGGGGAGAAAAAACTGACCGCATTTGACGCAGCCCTTCTGGAAGCCGGGGTCGGCAATATGAACCTGCTTCGAGTTTCCAGCGTCCTTCCCCCCAGGTGCCAGTTCGTCCAGAAGATGGAGATGCCTTACGGCAGCCTTCTTCCCATCGCCTATGGCTCAATCTCGAGTGACGTTCCGGGCGAGCGGATCGCCGCCGCAATCGGGGTGGGAGTACCGGAAGATCCCGACAGCTTCGGCATGATCATGGAATATTCAGGGTTCTGCTCAGCCGACGAAGCTGCCCGCAAAGTCGAAGAAATGGTGAGGGAAGCGTTCGAAATGAGAAAGCTTGCGCTCAAGGAAGTGAAGGTCAAGGCTGTCGATCACGTCGTGGAGCAGTGCGGCAGCGTTTTTGCCGGCTGCCCCCTTTTCTACCGGAAGAAGGGAGAATAAAGATCCCATGGAGCCGATGGCGCGGCGGGAAACGGATCTCTGGTTCACCGAGTACCAGACCCCTGACATGCGGTTGGGACTTCGGATCAGCGAGATCCTTCTCAACGTCCAGACCCCCTACCAGCACCTTCTCGTCGTCAGGACGGAACAGTACGGCAACCTCATGGCTCTTGACGGAGCCATCATGATCACGGAAAAGGACGAGTTCACGTACCATGAGATGATGAGCCATGTCGCCCTTTGCTCCCATCCTTCCCCGCGGCGTGTCCTGGTCGTGGGAGGAGGGGACGGTGGAATCGTCCGGGAGCTCGTCCGCTACGACATCCTGGAAAAAATCACCCTGGTCGACATCGACGAACAGGTGATCGAAGCTTCCAGGCGGTTCTTCCCGTCGGTCAGCTGCGCTCTCGACCACCCGAAAGTCGAAGTCCGTCCCATGGATGCCCTGGTCTACATCAAGGATCACCGCGACGAGTTTGACGTGATCATCGTCGACAGCACGGATCCGGTGGACTTTGCAGCGGGGCTTTTCGAGGAGGCCTTCTTCCGTGACGTCCACAGCGCCCTCAAGGAAGACGGGATGGTAGTTTCCCAAACCGAATCTCCCATGGGGCATCCCGACATCCTCAGGACGGCTTTCATGGAGATGAAGAAGGTTTTCCCCCTCGTCGAGCTCGGCTGGGGAATCATGCCGACCTATCCCACGGGATCCTGGACCTACACGTTCGCCTCCAAGGTCCACGACCCCAGAAAAATCTTCCGCAAACCGCCCGAGGGAACCCGGTATTACTCTTCGAAAATCCACGAAGCCTGCTTCGCGCTGCCCCCGTTCCTGGAAAAAATTCTTCAGGAAGGACCGGAACAGGCGTGACCCGCTTTATTGCAAACTCAAGGAGCCTCCGGGAATCGAAGTGGGTCCTTCTCGGAATCCCCATGGATTTCACCGTTTCCCGCAAGTCGGGAAGCCGATTCGGCCCGGAGTCCATCCGGGCCGAATCGTATAACCTGGAAACCTACAGCCCCACGCAGGATCGGGATCTTGAGGAAGTGACCTTTTTCGATCTGGAGGATCTCCATTTCCCCTACGGGGATGTCCATCAGGCCCTGGATACAGCAGAGCGGGTGGCGCGGCACCTTTTGACCCTGGGAAAACGGATCGGCGGGCTGGGGGGCGAACACCTCGTCTCCCTCCCCTTGATCCGTGCCGCCGCTTCCTTCTGGCCCGAGCTGCGGGTTGTCCACCTGGACGCGCACGCGGATTTGAGGACAAGCCTGAGGGGGGGGACCCTGAGCCATTCGTCGGTGATGCGCCATGTGGCCAAGTCCTGCCTGAGTGAACCCGGCCGCCTCTATCAGTTCGGGATCCGATCCGGGTGCAGGGAGGAGATGGCTTGGGGGAAGGCCCATACCCGGATTCACCTCGGAGAGGTCCTTGAACCACTGGTGCGCTGCCTGGAGGAGCTCAAGCCGTGTCCGGTCTACCTTTCCATTGACATCGACGTCGTGGATCCTGCCGCCGCGCCGGGAACCGGGACTCCGGAGGCCGGCGGAATCACTTCACGGGAACTGCTGGAGGCGATCCACGCCATGAAGGGGCTCGACCTCGTCGGCTTCGACCTTGTCGAAGTGGCCCCGGACCTGGACGTGAACAACGTCACTTCCGCCCTTGCGGCCAAATGCGTTAGGGAAATCCTGCTCCAGTGGGGATGACCCCCTTTTTTGCCCGGCCCCATTGTGATATAAATATCCCATCCTGAACCATAGAGAATATCCGGTTCACTTTTAAGGAGGGGCTCATGGAAAACGGGACCAGCGGCTTCAGCGTGTCTTCAGAGGTAGGGCGCCTCAAGCGCGTGATGCTCCACCGGCCGGGCAAGGAACTTGAACGCCTGACGATCGACAACAAGGACGAGCTCCTTTTCGATGACATCCTTTGGGTCGAGGAGGCCCAGAAGGAGCATGACGCCTACGCCGACCTCCTGCGCGACAACGGCATCGAAGTTGTGTATTTCAGGAATTGCTTGGCCCACGTCCTGCGGGAGGAAGAGATTCGCTCCATGCTCCTGGACGAGGTGCTTGCCTGGGAAGCTCTCGATTATCCCCTCCTTTGCGGCCTGAAAACGGAAATGATGGGCGTCCCTTCACCCGAGCTGGCGGAAATCCTGACAGGCGGGTTGACGAAGTCGGAAGCCTGTGAGCTTTTGGGCAACTGCCAGAGCCTGGTTCTAAACACCCTCGCGGACCACGAGCTTCTGATCAGGCCTTTGCCGAACCTCTACTTCCAAAGGGACCCGTACTCCTTCGTGAAAAACGGAGTCATCATCAGCGTCATGAGTTTCGGTGCAAGGCAGCGCGAACCGATCTACGCCCGCTATATCTTCAAGTATCACCCCTATTTCAAGGACGTGAAGATCTTTTTCGGAGAGGAAAAGCTCGACGGGGTACCCTACTGCATCGAAGGCGGCGATTTCCACGTTCTTTCCGAAGACACGGTCGCCATCGGCATCAGCCAGAGGACGACCGCCGGATCGGTGCAAATCGTCGGCAGAAGGCTTGCAAAAGAAGCTGGAATCAGAACCGTTCTTGCGGTCGATATCCCAAAGCACCGGGCCTACATGCACCTGGATACGGTCTTCACCATGGTGGACTGGGATGCCTTCACGATTTTCCCAGGGGTCGCCAACCGAATCCGGGTCTGGGAGCTTTCGTACGATGAGGGTGGAAACCTGGTCCGGATCGAGGAAAGCCGAAATCTTGTCGAGATCCTCAAGAAGTCTCTCAAGCTAGACCGGGTCCGCCTGATCGAAACCGGCGGAGGAGATCCCGTGCTGGCTGCCAGGGACCAATGGAATGACGGAACGAACACGTTCAGCATCGCCCCCGGTGTCGTCGTGACCTACCGGAGGAACGTAGTGTCGAATACTGTTTTGCGCGAAAACGGGATCAAAGTCTATGAAATCCGGGGTGCGGAGTTGGGCCGGGGCAGAGGCGGCCCGCGCTGCATGAGCATGCCTCTCGAACGGGAACCGAAGCGTTGACCCCGGTTTCCTGGAGATGAATCCTGTCGTCCATCACAATCAAAGAGGAGGAAGAGTACCATGCCCGTTAACCTGAAAGGCCGCAGTTTTCTAACCCTCAAGGATTTCACCCCTGAAGAGATCGAGTACCTCCTGAAACTGTCCGCAGACCTGAAGATGAAAAAGCGGATGGGGATCCGGGGAAACCTGCTTGCCGGCAAAAACATCGCCCTGATCTTCGAAAAGCCCTCGACTCGTACCCGCTGTGCATTCACGGTCGCCTGCATCGACGAGGGAGCCCACCCCGAATACCTGGGGAAGAACGACATCCAGCTCGGCCACAAGGAAGACGTCAAGGACACGGCAAGGGTCCTTGGACGGATGTTCGACGGGATCGAGTTCCGTGGATTCAAGCAGAGCGTGGTCGAAGAACTGGCCCGTTACAGCGGGGTGCCGGTCTGGAACGGACTGACGGATACCTACCACCCCACCCAGATCCTTGCCGATTTTCTGACCATCCAGGAGAACTTCGGGCACCTGAAGGGAATCAAGCTCGTGTACTGCGGTGACGGCCGCAATAACATGGCAAACTCCCTGATGATCGGATCCGCGAAAATGGGGGTCAACTTCGTGATCGCCGCTCCGAAGTCTCTTTGGCCGGAATCGGACCTGGTGGAATATTGCAAGGGGATTGCGAAAGAAACCGGCTCAACAATCCAGTTTACGGAAAATGCCCTGGAAGCCGTCAAGGACGCCGATGCCATTTACACGGATGTCTGGGCTTCCATGGGAGAGGAAGACAAAATGGCGGAACGCGTCGCCCTGCTTTCCCCCTACCAGGTGAACTCCAAGCTGATGGCCGCCACCGGAAAGGAAAGCACGATCTTCCTCCACTGCCTCCCCGCCGTCAAGGGGAAAGAAGTGACCGAGGACGTTTTCGAATCCAGAAATTCGAAAGTTTTCGATGAGGCAGAGAACCGCCTCCACACGATCAAGGCGGTTATGGTCGCGACCCTGGCAAACTAGCCTGGCCGACTCCCTTCCACTCGACAAAGGAAGCTGGGGGGCCTCCTCTCAGGGGAGGCCCCTTTTTTTCGAACCGTCAAATCGGAGGCAACAGGCTTGGGACCCCGACCCGAATGCAGCCCAGGGAAGACGCCGCTTCCACAAAGCGGACGATTTCCTGGGTGGAGCCACGTAGCACGACCACTTCCATGCAAGTATCATGATCGATATGGACATGCGTGGTACAGACAATGGCTCCCATGAAATCGTGCTGCAGGCGCGTGATTTCGCTGCTGGCATCCCGGCTGTGATGGTCGTAGGAAAAGGTGAAGCTCCCATAGGCTTCTCCCTCCTGGACCTCCCAAAGGGTTTGCCCGATGTAGTCCCTAATGATCTGTCTCAGGGCATCCGACCGGCTTTTCAGCTTCTTTTTTTCGATCCAGCGGTCGAACTCGCTCACCAGGGGTTCCGGCATCGAAACACTGAAACGGACCAGTTTTTCGGCCAAATCGATTCACCTCCATTGCCCGGAAAGGGGGAAAGACAGGATGCGTCCGGTTCGTGTCGCAATCATCCAAACGGGAAGCAACCCGGATACACCGCTTGAACTTGCCTCCAGGGTGGAATCGCGCCTCCGAGAGCTTCCAGCCGACGTCTCGCTCGCCATCTTACCAGAACTCTGGAGCCTTTCGCACCTGGGCGAATCGCTCCCGGAAATGGCCCGCTTCAGCCCCTCCATCCTCGAGTCCCTGTCGAACCAGGCCCGCCGCCGGATCCATGCCATTCATTGCGGGAGCCTGCCCTGGCTGGAGCAGGGCTTCCTGTACAACCGCTCTTTTTTCATCGGTGAGGAGGGGAGGGTGATCGCCCGTTACGATCAAACCCACTTCCTGCCCTCGGTGAGAGAAGATCCCCCGTTTCGGGCCGGCAAGGACCCCTCTCCCTTTCTCTGGAAAAGTGCCGTATGGGGAACGGCAATCGGCAGGGATCTCCTGTATCCCGAATTCATCCGCAGTCTCACCCTGGCTGGAGTCCGAATCCTTCTCGTTTCCGCGTCCTGGCCGAAAAACCGGCTTGCCGAATGGAGAGCGCTCCTGCTGGCCCGATCAATCGAGAACCAGGTTTTCACCTTGGGCTGCAACCGTCACGGGAATTCGATGGGGATCGGTCCGGACGGAACCCTTCTGGCCGAGGCCGGAGAAGGACAGGAGACGCTAATTTTCGAAATCGACCCGATGGAAACCGAGAGGGTCCGAAAAGCTTGCCCGCTCTCGGAAGGCCGGCGGCGGGACCTGTATTCCATCCTTTCCTCGATGGCCTGAGAACGCCTGAAGGGAAAGCGGGGGATATGCTAGAATGTGACTGGTTTTAACTTTCAAGATCAGGAGATAGGAGAAACATGCCCATCCTATACCGCGACCCGTCAATCCTGCTTGCATCCATCGAGAACTGGCTAGCCGAACAACTCCGCTCCGCGGGTGACAAAGGGGGTATCGTCGGCTTGAGCGGAGGCATCGATTCCGCCGTGGTCGCCGCGATTTTGAAGCGTGTCTGCGGAAACAGGATGCTTGCCGTTATCATGCCCTGCCACAGTCATCCGGAAGACCGCCTTCACGCAGCAATGGTGGCAGCCCATCTCCAGATCCCCCACTTGACCGTCGACCTGACGGAGACCTATGATGCCCTCATTTCGGCTCTGGGGGAAGGCGAAGGAAGCAGGATGGCACAGGCTAACCTGAAACCCAGGCTGAGAATGAGCACCCTCTATTTCCTGGCCCAGACACGAAACATGCTTGTCTGCGGTACCGGGAACAAAGTGGAATTGACCGTCGGATACTTTACGAAATACGGAGATTCCGGGGTGGACCTACTCCCCCTGGGAGACCTGCTGAAAGGCGAAGTCCGGCAATTGGCAGGACTTCTGGAGGTTCCCGCCCCCATCATCGACAAGCCGCCTTCGGCCGGCCTCTGGGAGGGGCAGACGGATGAGGGGGAAATGGGAGTGACCTACGATGAATTGGACCGTTTCCTGGCACTTGGGGAAGGATCGGACAAGGTTCGAAACTTCGTGGAACAATCACGTGCCCGCTCGGAGCACAAGAGAAGAACTCCTCCCATTTGTCGAATCAGCGAGACGAAACAAGCATGACGAAGAGGTGATCATCGATGTCAGGACATTCAAAGTGGGCAAACATCAAGCATAGGAAAGGAGCTCAGGACGCAAAGAAGGGTGCGATCTTCCAGAAGCTCGCCAAGTTCATCATCGTTGCGGCCCGCGAGGGCGGGGGAGACCCGAACGCCAACTTCCGCCTCAAGACCGCCATCGAAAAAGCCCGCGAATACAACATGCCGATGGACAACATCGAACGGGCGATCAAGCGGGGAACGGGCGAGATCGAAGGAGCGACCTACGAGGAAATCACGTACGAGGGGTTCGGCCCGGCGGGCGTTGCGATTCTCGTTGAAACGCTCACTGACAACCGCAATCGGACCAGTGCCGAAATGCGCTCCCTTTTTTCCCGCAACGGCGGCAACATGGGGGAAGCCGGCTCGGTAAGCTGGATGTTCGAAAGAAGGGGAGTCCTCAGCATCTCCGGGAAAGGCCTGGACGAGGAAAAGCTAATGGAAGCCTCCATCGAGGGCGGGGCGGATGACCTGGTACCGGACGGCGATGAGGGGTACACGGTCTACTGCGATCCCTCTGTTTTGTCCCAGGTCAAGGAGGCCTTGGCCGCGAAAGGCTATGCGGTTGCAAACGCGGAAGTCAGCATGGTCCCCAAGAGCTCCGTCGAAATCACGAAAAAGGAAGATGCCGCGAAAGTCCTGAAACTGGTGGAAATCCTTGAAGACCACGATGACGTCCAGAACGTCTACGGCAACTTCGACATCCCTGACGAGGTGATGGAGGCTATTGCTGGCTGATCGCCGTTCCATCCGCTGCCTGGGAATCGATCCGGGGATCGGGAGGATGGGCTTCGGGCTGGTCGTCCAGGACGGAAGTACGCTTACGGCCGTTGAATACGGTTGTATCGAAACGCCCGCCGGAGATCTCCTCCCTCAACGCTTGCTTTTTCTTTTCTCGTCTCTCGAGGAAATTTACCGCCGTCTTTCTCCGGATTTCCTTGCCGTTGAACGCCTGTATTTCGGGAGAAACACGACGACGGCCGAGGCCGTCTGGCAGGCTAGGGGGGTTGTGCTCCTGCTGGCCGCGCAGAAAGGAATGGAGCTTTTCCAACCCAAACCCGCGGAGGTGAAAATGGCGGTGGCGGGGAACGGCAACGCCACGAAGTCGCAAGTTCAGCGGATGGTCTGCGAGATCCTGCGCCTAAATGCACCCCCTCGCCCCGACGATGCCGCGGATGCGCTCGCGATCGCGATGACGGGACTGGCAATGAGAGCTGTCCAGACCAGGGTAAACACGGCAGGAGGTCAGGCCCCATGTTGAGAAGCCTTTTCGGGCAGGTGCTCCGGGTCGAAGACGAGGTTGTGGTCATCGACGTCAACGGTTTGGGGATCGAGGTCCATTGCAGCAGGAGAGCCATTGAATCCTGCGCGGAAGGGGAAATGGCCCGAATTCAGACCTTTCTCCTGGTCAACGAATCGGGGATTTCCCTTTTTGGCTTCGCGGACGACGAGGAACGGCGCCTTTTCCTCCAATTGCTTGCCGTGAAGGGAATCGGAGGCCGCATGGCGATGAGCCTGCTGCGGGCAGAATCCCCCGGAACGCTGATCAGGGCAATCCTCTCCTCAGACCTCGAGACGCTGACGAGGGTTCCCGGCGTTGGAAGAAAAACGGCCGAAAGGCTTTGCTTCGAGCTACGGGAGCGGCTCGCGAAAAGCTTCCCTTCCTTCACCTTCGAAGCGAAGGAAACCGCTTCTTCACCAGCAGGCAACGAAGTCATCGAAGCTTTGATCGGGCTCGGCTTTTCCAGGCACGAAGCCGCCGCTGCAGTACGCAACGCTCTAGCGCAAGCCGGCGACGGGGCTCGCGAAGAGGAGATCCTGGAATCCTCCTTGCGCCTTTTGAACCGCATCAGGGGTGAATACCGATGAACCAGGAAACGAACAGGATCGTCGAACCCCCCCGTATGTCCGGGGAAACGGAGCTTCTATCCTTACGGCCGCAAAGCCTGGAGGATTTTGTCGGGCAGAAGGCTCTCAGGGAGAAACTCCGGATCTATATCGACGCGGCCCGCATGAGAAAGGAACCCCTTGACCATCTCCTGTTCTTTGGCCCTCCGGGCCTCGGAAAAACGACGCTTGCCGGAATCATCGCCAACGAAATGTCCGGGAATTTGAAGGTCACGACCGGGCCCGCCCTTGAACGGGCAGGGGACCTAGCCGCTCTTCTTTCAAACATCCAGGCGGGGGACGTGCTTTTCATCGACGAAATCCACCGTCTTTCTCCCAATGTCGAGGAGATCCTGTATCCCTCCATGGAGGATTACTCGCTGGACATCATCGTTGGTAAAGGGCCGTTTGCCAGAAGCATCCGACTGAAACTCCCCCCCTTCACCCTGATCGGTGCGACCACCCGCCTGGGGCTTCTGACATCCCCACTGCGGGCTCGGTTCGGCATCGTGGAACAACTCGACCTTTACACCGTGGAGGAACTCTCCGAAATCGTAAGGCGAGGAGCAGCCCTGATGAGGATCGACATCGCCCCTCCGGCTGCGGATGTCATCGCGCAACGGTCAAGGGGCACACCAAGGGTGGCGATCCGGCTGCTCAAGAGGGTGCGGGACGTCGCCTCCGTCACCAACCATGCCCGGATCGACGCCGACCTGGCGAAAGACGCCCTTGAAATGCTGTCGATCGATCACTCAGGGCTGGACGAGGGAGACCGGAAACTGCTCCGTGCGCTCATCGAGCTTTTCTCCGGCGGTCCAGTCGGCTTGGCCACCCTGGCCGCGGCGCTCAACGAGGAGCAGCAAACGGTGGAGGATATTTACGAGCCTTTCCTGATCCGTAAAGGGCTGCTCGAACGAACGCCCAGAGGAAGAAGAGCAACCCCGGCTGCCTTTGAATATCTCGGAATCACCCCTCCTGCGGGATACGCCCGCCAAATGACCCTCCTGGAGGGAACCGAATGAACCTCTACGCCTTGGGGAAAGCCCTGGTTCAAATCGGACTGTTGATGGTTCTGCTTGGAGGACTTTTCCTGCTCGCAGGAAAAGTCGGACTCCCTTTCGGGAGGTTGCCCGGAGACCTCTCCTTTAGAGGGCGACATTTCATTTTCTTCGCGCCCATCGGCAGCATGATTCTGCTTAGCCTCGTCCTAACCCTGCTGCTAAACCTTTTTTTGAGGTGGTTCAAGTGAAAAGCCCCAGGCTTCGCGCCCATACCCTGGCTGCCGTCGCGGTCGCCGTTTTTCTCCTTCTCCTGCCTTTGCGCCTGGATGCTTCTTCCCGGCTGGTCCGAATCGGGTTGGAAACGGGGGTTCTTTCCGGAAGAATCGATGCCTCGGCTCCCATCCGCGTTTCTGACGCACGGGGCAGCTTTTTTGTCGCCGGAACCGCGGTAACCGTAGAATCGGTCGCCGGACGGCTCCTTGTCAACGGGAAACAGGTTTCAATTCCTGCCGACTTTGACAGCTCGCAGGGATTCCTCCGGTGGAACGGGAAACCCTATCGGGGAAGTCTGAGGCTCGTTCCCCACAGGAACGGCTTTTCGGTCATCAACGTCCTCGACGTGGAATCCTATCTTAGAGGTGTTCTCAAGATAGAGGTCAACCCCGATTGGCCGATGGAGGCCCTCAAGGCCCAGGCTGTCATTGCCCGCACGTATGCCCTGCGCCAGGCGGGCCGCCACGGGGCTGAGGGATTCGACCTCTGCACGACCACCCATTGCCAGGCGTACAGGGGAATGGCAGCGGAAAACCCCAAGCTCGACCGGGCCATTGCAGAAACCCGCGGGATCGTCGTGGTTTACGGTTCGGCCCTTGCCCAGACCTATTACTTCGCGGACGGCGCCGGCTGGACGGCCGACGTCTCAAGCGTTTGGGGCGGAGGAACCCCCTACCTGACCTGCCGGCCCGAACCCATTTCCTACGAAACGCCCCATTCACGCTGGAGGGCCTCCCTGACCCAAGAAGCTCTCCAGAAAATCATGAATGCTCTCAAGCAGCCGGTGGGATCCATCCTGGAAATCCGGGCACTTCAAAGGGATCCCGGGAACCGGGTCACGCTCCTCGAGGTGAAGGGCACCTCCGGAAGTACGACCGTCAAGGGGCACTCTTTCAGGATGGCGGCAGGAAGCAACCTGATCCGGAGCACGCTTTTCGACGTTGCCCCTGCTTTCGGCGCCAGTTCTTCGACCGACCCGGCCCCGAAGCGCCCGGCAGAGACGAAAAGCCCGACAGAGTCCCAAGAGGAAGACCCTCTCATCGTCCTGACTCGCCAGGGAGCGTTCACCAGCGATGAATTGATGGACATGCTCCTGCACCCGGAGAAAAAAAGCGATTATCTCAGGAAGGCGCTTTCGAAAGAGGAAAAGGGAGTTGCGATCTCTCTTCCAGCTCCCGTCCAGCCGGCCTCTCCCACCCGGTTTTCAGGGACAGTCCCTCCGGCCTTCGAGTTTCAAGGGAAGGGCTGGGGACACGGAGTCGGCCTCTCCCAATGGGGGGCCAAGGCCCTTGCCGAAAGCGGATGGAGCTTCGAAGCCATTCTGGGGCACTATTTCCCGGGGACCGCGCTTCGGGCGATCCCCTAACTAAGCGAAAACGGGCAAGCGCATGAAAACAAGCCTCCAGAAAAGGATGCCCAAGGACATCCAGCCCGACCTGCTTAAAACCGATTCCTACGATTACGACCTCCCCCCGGGTCAAATCGCCCAAATGCCGGCGGATCCGCGGGATTCTTCCCGTCTCCTTGTCCTGGATCGTTCGACGGGCTGCCTGCAGCACAGGATATTCCGAGAACTCCCCGAACTCCTCCGCTCGAACGACCTGCTCGTGTTGAACGACGCCCGGGTGATCCCTGCCCGGCTTCTCGGGCGGAAAATGGGCGGGTCGGCACGGTGCGAAATTTTCCTTTTGAGACCGGCTCACCCCGACTGGACAGAGTGGGAAGCCTTGGTCAAGCCGGGAAGGAAGCTTCCACCCGGAACGGCGGTCTTGCTGGATACAGAAACGGTCGTCAGGGTCGAGGAAAGGCTTCCCGAGGGCTTGCGCCGGATCCGCTTTCCCGGGGACCTCGACGTCCACGAACTGATCGAAAAGGCGGGGCTGGTCCCCCTCCCTCCTTACATCCAGAACGAAGCGATCGACCCGGAGCGGTACCAGACGGTTTACGCCAGCCGGGAAGGCGCCGTGGCTGCCCCCACAGCGGGCCTTCACTTCACTGAAAGCCTTCTGCAGAACATCCGCTCGCTGGGAGTCGAGATCCGGAACCTAACCCTTCACGTGGGAATCGGCACCTTCCGTCCGGTCAAAGAAGCGGATATCCGAAACCATCCCATGCACGAGGAATTTTTCGAAATCCCGGAGGAAACCGCCTGCAGCGTGAACGACGCGCTGCGAAACGGAAGGCGGATCGTGGCAGTCGGAACGACCGTGGTGAGGGCGCTGGAGGCTTCTTCACAAACGGGAGCGTGCCTACCCGGCCTCAACCGGACAAAGCTGTTCATCTATCCTGGCTACCGTTTCAAGGCGATCGGCGCCCTCATCACGAACTTTCACCTGCCGCGCAGCAGTCTCCTCATGCTGGTGAGCGCGTTCGCCGGGCATGAACCCATCATGAAAGCCTACCGAACGGCGGTCCGGGAAAAATACCGCTTTTTTTCTTTTGGGGACGCCATGTTCATCGAATAGATTTCGGTGTTCTGCCCCCCGATTTTCTCAACAAAATGGCAGGGTTGGAGTATATTGATGGGGAGAGAGGGGGGGGGAACCATGTGGCTTTGGGGTTGTCTGGCTCCACATCCGCCCATCATCGTCCCGGCCGTTGGACAGGGGAGGGAGCGTGAAGCATCGAAAACCCTCCTGGGGATGAACACGCTGGCGGAAAAGGTGAAAAACGAAAGGCCCGATCTGCTCCTCATCCTGAGTCCTCACGCTCCGTTCGGAAACGGGCTGATGTTTGTCGATGCGGAAACATTCGAGGGAGGGCTCCGAAAATTCGGTGTTCCGCATCCTTTCTTCACGGCACCGGGAAATCACGAAGCCCTCCAGGAACTATGCGATTTCCTCGCGGATTCAATTCCACACAGCGTGTGGAGGACCACGAAGTTTGACCTCGATCATGCCTCAGTCGTTCCACTGACCTGGCTGCACGAATCCTGGGGGCAGCTGCCGCCGCTAGTCCTTGCGAACCCGATCGGCCTTGAACCTGAATCCGCCTACGAGCTGGGGAAAAAGCTTTCCCGTTTCAAGGATCCTCGATGCTGGGCACTGCTGGCAAGTGGAGACCTGTCTCACCGAGTCTGCCCAGGGGCTCCCGCTGGATACCATCCGGACGGGCGGCGCTTCGACGAGGTCGTCATGAAAGCACTGGGCAAAAGCGACGCTTCCCCGATCCTGGATCTCGATCCGGGTTTTATCGACCGGGCTGGAGAATGCGGCCTCAGGTCTGTCCTGGCCTTGCTCGGCCTCGCGGGAAACGGGCCGATCGAAGTCCTGTCCTACGAAGCCCCGTTCGGCGTCGGGTACGGAACCGCATACTGGAAAGGGACGGGAAAAAAATCCCCGTCTTCCCGGCTGAGCCTGCCGCTCCTAGCAAGGGAGGCGATCCGCTTTTTCCTTGAGACGGGAAAACGGCTGCCCGTGGAACAGGCAAGAAAAATCGTTCCCGACCCCGACCCCTGGGAAGAGAAAAAAGCCTGCTTCGTTTCCCTGAAGGAAAGGCGGGATGGTTCGCTTCGGGGCTGCATCGGCACGCTCGAACCCACTTGCCCCTCACTCTGCGAAGAAACAATCCGGAACGCCATCGCAAGCGCCACCCAGGATCCTCGCTTCGAGCCCGTCAGCCTGCCGGAATTGCAGGATCTGGCCATTTCGATCGATGTGCTGGATCGCCCGGAGCCGGTTTCCGGACGGGAATCGCTCGATCCAAAGCGGTTTGGCGTGATCGTCGAAAAAGGAAACCGCCGCGGCGTGCTCCTGCCTGACCTGGAAGGGGTAGACACCGTCGAGGAGCAGCTTGCCATCGCCAGCCGGAAAGCAGGCCTTTCCGGACCTGAAGGAGCCAACCTCTGGCGATTTTCGGTCGAGCGGATTCGGGAGAATGAAGAAGAATGAGCCGGGCCGAGGAAGGGATTACCCCCGCACTCTGGTGGAATCGTGAAGACGGCGCCATCCGCTGCACCCTTTGTCCGCACCGGTGCCTGATCCAACCGGGTCAGAAAGGATTTTGCGGGGTCCGGCAGGCCTCTGCGGACGGAGAATTCCTCTTCGCCCTGAACGCCGGTTTAGCCGCCAGCCTCCACCTGGACCCCGTCGAAAAGAAACCGCTTTTCCACTGGTACCCGGGCAGCCGTATCCTATCCATTGGAACGGTTGGCTGCAATCTTGCATGCCCCTTCTGCCAGAACTGGGAACTGGCCCGTTGGAACCCGGAGGTCGGACTGACGGGAGTCACTCCGCAGGACCTCCTGAAATCCGCCAGGGAATCGGGAAGCAGGGGGGTGGCCTTCACCTACAACGAACCGCTCGTCTGGTACGAATTCCTGATCGAAGCCTCAAGGCTCCTTCGCAAGGAGGGATTCGACGTCGTTCTGGTAACGAACGGCACCATCAATCCCGAGCCCCTTGGGGAACTCCTGCCTTTCATTTCCGCAGCGAACGTGGATCTCAAGGCCTTTACGGAAACGGCCTACCGTAAGCTGGGCGGATTTCTCCAACCCGTCCTTGAGACGATCCGCTCCCTGAAAAAGGCAAGAGTTCATGTGGAACTCACGCACCTGCTCGTTCCGGGGATCAACCTCGAAAGGCCCTCCTTTGAAGCAATGGTCGACTGGATACGGGAGCTGGACGAAACGATCCCTCTCCACATTTCCCGGTATTTCCCGCGGTGGAAGTGGACCGAACCCGCAACCTCGCCGGCGGTCATGGAAGAGTTCAGGCAGACCGCGGCCGCCAGGCTTCCGTACGTTTACACGGGAAACGTGCCCGACCTCGGCATCACCCGTTGCAGGAAATGCGGACGTGACATCGTGGTACGCAATGGATATAATGTTGTGCAGCTTGAATTAGATCCATTCGGAAAGTGCCGGTTCTGTGGACAGGAGAACGGATTCGTCGTTCGCCGTTAAGATTCCAGAGTCGCAACAAACTGCGGAAGGAGGGGCTGATTTGGACGGAAAAGTGATCGCGCTGAACGGACACTCCCTTGCACTCGAAGACGTCGTCAAGGTTGCGAGGGAAGGATATGGAGTCGCCCTCGATCCCGCAGCGGTAACCTTCGTCGAGAGGGGAGGGCGCATCGTCAGGGAATGGGCCAGGGATGGGAAGGTGATCTACGGGATCACGACAGGTTTCGGCGACCTGGCTTCGGTCTCGATTCCACCCGATCAAAGCGAATTGCTGCAAAAAAACCTCCTCCTGAGCCATGCCTGCGGTGTCGGAGAACCTTTGCCGGAAGACGCAGTGCGGGCCATCATGCTGCTGCGGATCAACACCCTGACCCGAGGCTTCTCCGGCATCAGCCTCGAAACCCTGTCTCAACTCGTCAATTACCTCAATCTGGGAATCCACCCGGTGATTCCCAGCCAGGGATCCGTGGGAGCCAGCGGAGATCTCTGCCCTCTATCCCACCTTGCGATCACGCTGCTCGGTGAAGGCGAGGTGTTCTACGGGGGCCGCAGGATGCCTACGGCCAAGGCACTCCAGGAAACGGGCCTGAAGCCTGTTTCCCTGAAGCCCAAGGAAGGGCTGGCCCTGAACAACGGAACCGCCTTCATGGCGGGACTCGCAGCCTTGTCTGTCTACGATGCCACGCTGCTGCTCAAGGTTGCCGATATCGCCGCCGCGCTTTCCCTCGAAGCCCTCCACGGGGTTCCCTACGCTTTCGACCCAAGGACCCACGAGCTTCGGCCACACACGGGGCAGAAACTGGTGGCGGAGAATATCAGGACCTTGATCGACAAAAGCGAGATCATCGACCGATACAAAGGCGACCGAGTCCAGGACGCCTACTCCCTCCGCTGCGTTCCCCAGGTTCACGGAGCCAGCCGCGACGCGCTTGAATTCGTCCGTGGAAAGATCGACCTTGAGATCAACTCCGTGACCGACAACCCGATCATTTTCCCGACTGACGGAATCGCCATCAGCGGAGGTAACTTCCATGGGCAGCCCATTGCGCTGGCCATGGACTTTTTCGGAATCGCCGTTGCAGAACTGGCGGACATTTCGGAAAGAAGGGTTGCCCGGCTCGTGGATCACAAGCTTTCGGGGCTGCCGCCGTTCCTCGTTCCCGAAAGCGGTCTCAACAGCGGGTTCATGATCCCTCAGTACACCTGCGCTGCTCTTGTTTCCGAGAACAAGGTCCTGGCTCATCCGGCCTCCGTGGATTCGATCACCACTTCGGCCTGCCAGGAAGACCACGTTTCGATGGGAGCTCATGCGGCCCGGAAGGCAAGGACGATCCTGGAAAACACGTTCAATGTGCTTGCGATCGAAATCCTGACGGCAGCCCAGGGAATTGACTTCAGCCTGCCCCTCAAACCGGGGAACGGGACCGCTGCCGCATACGCGGCGGTTCGCGAGGCGGTTCCTTTCTACGAAAAGGACGCGTTCATGGAACCGCTGATCCGCGAGGTTCACCGGATCACGCGTTCCGGGAAAATCGTGAAGGAAGTCGAAGCCGCGGTCGGCCGACTGAACTGAAACGCAAGGGAAGGCGATCGCCATGCAGCTTTTCGTTGAACAAATGCTGAACGGCCTGGCCATCGGCGCGATCTACGCCCTGATCACTCTGGGGCTGGCGCTGGTGTACGGGATCCTCCGGATCCTGCACGTGGCTCACGCGGCCATCTATACCGTCGGGGCCTACGTCGGGCTTGCCATCTTCTCCGCGACCCACAGCATGCTCCTGTCGGCCGCAGGAGCCATGGTTTTCTGTGCAGGCTTGGGATTCCTGATCGAGCGTCTTGTCTACTTCCCGCTCTTGAAATACCCCCCCTACGTCCCCCTCATCGGGAGCATCGCCTGCCTCCTTGCCATCGAGGAGATCTGCCGCCTTGCAGCGGGCCCCTACATCCTCTCGTTTCCGGCCCAGTTGCCCTTCCCGAGCTTCAAGGTGGGCGGGATTGTGATCTCCTCGACCTTGACCGCGGTTTACTGCATCAGCGCAGGAGTCCTGCTCTTGCTCTGGTTCATCACGACACGCACCGAGCTCGGTTTGGCCATGCGGGCAACCTCGCAAGACATGGCGATTGCGAGTGCAATGGGAATCAACAGTCACCGCATCATCTCCCTGACCTTCATGATCGGGTCGGCGGTGGCCGCGATCGCGGGTATCCTCGTGGGCATCTATTACAACCAGGTCTACCCTTCCATGGGAGCGGTCCCCGCCTACAAAACCCTGGCCCTGATCGTCGTAGGGGGGCTCGGATCGGTTCCGGGGGCAGTCCTTGCCTCGATTCTCCTCGGCGTCGGAGAGACCCTGTTGATCGGCTACGCAGGCATCCCCCTGCCCAGGGACGCTTTGGCCTTCATCGCCATGATCGCCGTTCTTCTCTGGCGACCGCAGGGGCTTCTCGGCGGACGCGGGTAGGGGAGGGATCTGTCATGAGCGAGTATTCGATCACCATCGGAACCCTGATCGCCATCCAAGCCATCGTCGCATGCGGCTTGAACGTTATCGTCGGCTACGCGGGGCAAATCTCCCTGGGCCATGCCGCCTTTTTTGGAATCGGCGCCTACGCTTCGGCCCTGCTGACAACCGCAGGCGGGCTTTCCTTCTGGTCAGCGCTGCCGATCGTCCTGGGAATCACAGGACTCATCGGGCTGTTCCTGGGACTGCCCAGCCTCCGCCTGAGAGAGGACTTTCTGGCAATAACCACCATCGGGATCAACTTCATCGTCGTTTCCATTTTTCAATACGTCCCCTTCTTCGGCGGAGCCCTTGGGATCGGGGGAATCCCGAGAATCGTCCTTTTCGGTGAAAGGCTCAGGGGCGTTTCGTTCTTCTTCCTGACCGGAGGCTTCCTCTCCATCACGCTGCTGATCTGCTGGCTCTTCACCCGAAGCTGGTCCGGCCTTGCCTGTTTCGCCCTCAGGGAGGACGAAACCGCAGCTTCCAGCATGGGAGTCTCCCCGGTACGGTTCAAGCTGACCGCGTTTATCCTGGGAACGGCAATTGCTGGTCTCGGCGGGGCCCTGTACGCCCATTTCATGCGTTTCATCAGCGCCACCGATTTTGGTTTCCCCATGTCCGTCATGATCCTGTCCATGATTGTCCTTGGAGGCATGGGAACCCTCTGGGGCCCCGTCCTCGGCGCACTCGTCCTGGGCATCCTTCCGGAGCTGTTCAGGCCCCTGACGGATTACCGGATGTTTCTTTACGCGGCTCTCCTGCTGCTGATGATCCGTTTCCAGCCCGGCGGGCTACTGGGGGAGAACAGCCTGGCCAGACGAACCTTTTCAAGGCTGAAGGGAGGGAAATCCTGATGGGCGACCCCCTTCTCAGCCTGCGGGAAATCTCCATGCACTTCGGGGGCTTGAAGGCGCTGGACAAGGTGTCGTTCGATCTGCATGAAGGAGAGATTCTTGGATTGATCGGCCCGAATGGCGCTGGCAAGACCACCTGCTTCAACACCGTTTCGGGGGTTTACCGCCCAACTTCCGGAGAAATCCGATTCCGCGGGAAACGGACAGACGGACTCCCTCCCCACCGAATGGCCGCCCTGGGAATCGGAAGAACCTTCCAGATCGTACGCCCCTTTCCGAACCTGTCGGTCCTGGAAAACGTAATCGTAGCCTTGGGTCTTCGCTGCTACGGAAGACTCCTTTCATCCTGCCGTCCCTGGAAAGGTCGCCGTGCACGGGAAGATGCGATGAAAATCCTTGCCCAAGTCGGCTTGGAAAGCCAGGCTCGGCAGAAGGCAGGGCTTCTGCCGCTGGGAAACCTGAGACGGCTTGAACTGGCAAGAGCCCTTGCCCTGAAACCGCAATTGCTGCTCTTGGATGAATCCTTCTCGGGGCTACGGCACGAAGAGATCGCTCAGCAGGAAGAACTGGTCCGGAAAACCAGGGAAAGCGGGATTTCCATCCTTCTCATCGAGCACAACATGCGGGTTGCCATGGGGTTGTGCGATCGCCTGGTGGTCCTCGACCACGGGGTGAAACTGGCCGAAGGGACCCCGGAAACCATCCGGAACGACCCCCAGGTCATCCGGGCCTACCTGGGCAAGGGAGGTAACGCCGATGCTTCTTGAAGTTCGGGATCTCCGGATCGCCTACGGCGACATCGAGGCCGTCCACGGGGTTTCCTTTTCGGTGGGGGAGGGGGAACTCGTTTCGATCATCGGTGCGAACGGTGCCGGCAAAAGCTCGATCCTGAACTCGCTCATGGGCCTGGTTCCTGCCCGCTTCGGGTCGGTCCGCTTCGACTCGAAGGAAATTTCCAGGATGCCCGCTCACGAACGGGCACGTGCAGGAATCCGCCTAGTGCCCGAACGGGCCAGGGTTTTCCCGCGGCTGACGGTCAGGGAGAACCTCAGGGTCGGGCTGTACGGCATCCACGACAGGAGCCGGGAGGAAAAGCAGCTGGAATGGCTTTACTCCCTTTTCCCGATCCTTGCGGAAAGGAGCAGCCAAAATGCAGCGACGCTCTCCGGGGGGGAGCAGCAGCAGCTCGCCATCGCAAGGGCCCTGGTTTCCGACCCCAAGCTCCTGCTGGTGGACGAGGTGTCCATGGGGCTCATGCCGAAGCTCGTCGACGAGGTGTTCAAGGTTCTGCAGGAGCTGAACCGGGAACGGGGTTTGACGATCCTGCTGGTAGAGCAGAACGCCCTTGCATCGCTAGAAATTTCGAGACGGTCCTATGTCCTCGAAACAGGGAAGATCCTGCTGGAAGGCGACTCGAGGGTGCTGAAGGACGATCCCAGGGTCCGCGAGGCTTACCTGGGCCTTTGAGGCCAGGGATAAAGGTTCAAATCCAATACGGGAGGTGTTGTGGAAATGCGTGGATGTCGGATTTTTACGGTTGTGCTGTTGATCCTTTGCCTGATGATCGGTGTCGCCTCTGCGGCGGAGACGATCAAGATCGGGATGCTCGCCCCATTGACGGGATTCGCCGCGGCAGACGGGGCAAGCGCCCTGAACTCGGTCAAAATCGCCGTCGACCAGGTCAACGGTCAGGGCGGGATCCTGGGGAAGAAGGTCCAGTTGATCGTCTACGACGACAGGGCCGACGCGAAAGAGGCAGTCGCCCTGGCCTACAAGCTCATCGAACAGGACAAGATCGCCGCTTTCGTCGCGGGTTCCTATAGCCTTCCTACCCGGGCGGTTGCCCCGATTTTCCAGGAGGAGAAGATCCCGCTTGTCGCAGCCTACGCCATCCACCCGGACGTAACGAAGGCAGGCGAGTACTGTTTCAGGAACGGGTTTCTGGGCACGGTGGAGGGAAAGGCAGCGGCCTATACCGCCCACAAGCTCCTGAACGCCAAGACGGTCGCGCTCCTGACCAGCGACAACGATTTCGGCCGGACCCTGGTGGAGGGGTTCAAGATGTACCAGGCCAAGTACGGCAAGAACATGAAAATCGTCTACGAGCAGGCCTACCCCTTCAGCGAAAAGGACTTCAAGCCTTACCTCTCGAAGATCAAGGAAGCCAACCCGGATGTGATCTTCGCCAGCGGCTACTATTTCCAGACCGGGCCGCTGCTCAAGCAGGCCCGGGAACTCGGGATCAAGTCGAAAATCCTTGGAGAGGAAGGAGCGGACTCTCCGAAACTGGCGGAAATCGCAGGAGAGGCAGCTGAAGGATTCTACATCGTCACCAACTTCGACCGGGACGACCCGCGGCCCGTCGTCCAGAACTTCCTCAAGGAATACAGGAAGCGCTACAAAATCGAGCCGGACATGGTCGGCGCCTCTGCCTACGATGCATTCATGATCATCGCGGACGCGATGAAAAAGACCAAGACCTATACGAACCCCACCGCGATCCGGATGGCCATTTCAAAGACGACCAATTTCGACGGGCTGACCGGGGTCATCAAGGGCTTTACCCATATCGGAGAGGTCGTGAAACCGGTCCAGGTCCAGGTTGTCAAGAACGGGCTTTTCAGGCGTTTCGGTGTGGTGGACGACCCAGAACTGATTCGCCCCTAGAAAGGACGACGGAAGAAACGAACGAGGGGTGCGCAGACACCCTGCGCATCCCTCGTTCACTGAAGGGAACAGGAAATTCCCTGGGAGGTGCAGAATCTCATGAGCATCAACAGTGAAATCGGCAAAGCCATGACGATCAGGCTGGACGGCCCCTTCCCGCCGGCCCCCTGCTTTGAACCCGGGATCCGCCGAGCCCCGAACCGGGGATACAGCCTGAACCGACAGGAAACGGAACTGGCGCTGAAAAACGCCCTCCGCTACATCCCCGAGGAGTGGCATGAACGGCTCGCCCCCGAGTTCATGGAAGAGCTCCTGACGAGGGGACGCATCTACGGCTACCGTTTTCGCCCGCAGGGGAGGATCTGGGGCAGGCCCATCGACGAATACGAGGGGAAGACGGTGGAAGGCAAGGCCTTCCAGGTGATGATCGACAACAACCTGGATTTCGAAGTCGCCCTCTACCCGTATGAACTGGTCACCTATGGGGAAACGGGACAGGTCTGCCAGAACTGGATGCAGTACAGGCTCATCATGAAATACCTCCAGGTCATGACGGACGAGCAGACGCTGGTGGTGGCCTCCGGGCATCCCCTGGGCCTGTTCCGTTCGCGTCCCGACAGCCCCCGCGTCATCATCACCAACGGGCTCATGGTGGGGATGTTCGACAACCAGGAGGAATGGCACCGGGCGATGCAGCTGGGCGTGTCAAACTACGGGCAGATGACCGCCGGGGGCTGGATGTACATCGGCCCCCAGGGGATCGTCCATGGGACCTTCAACACGATCCTGAACGCCGGTCGCCTGAAACTGGGCCTGGGACCGACGGAAGACCTCGCAGGGCACCTGTTCGTTTCTTCGGGCCTCGGGGGCATGAGCGGAGCCCAGCCGAAAGCTGTGGAAATCGCCGGGGGAGTGGGGATTTTCGCGGAGGTGGACGCTTCCCGGATCGAAACGCGGCACAGCCAGGGGTGGGTTTCCCGCGTCACGGCGGACCTCGAAGAAGCCTTCCGCTGGGCAGAAAAGGCCATGGCGGGGAAAGAACCTCTTTCCATCGCCTATCACGGGAACATCGTGGACCTCCTGGAATACGCCGTGAAAGAGGGGAAGAGAATCGACCTGCTCTCGGACCAGACCTCCTGCCATGCTCCGTATGACGGGGGCTATTGCCCGCAGGGGCTCACCTTCGAGGAACGGACGGAGATGCTGGCAAACGACCGGGCGGAATTCCGCAGGCGGGTCGACGAAAGCCTTCGGAGGCATTTTTCCCTGATCAAGGAGTTGGTGGGAAGGGGGACCTATTTCTTCGACTACGGGAACTCCTTCCTGAAAGCGGTCTTCGATGCGGGAGTGAAGGAAGTCTCGAGAAACGGCCGCGATGAACTGGACGGGTTCATCTTCCCCTCCTACGTGGAGGACATCATGGGGCCGATGCTTTTCGACTACGGATACGGCCCCTTCCGCTGGGTCTGCCTGAGCGGCAGGCACGAGGACCTCGTCAAGACGGACCGGGCAGCCATGGAATGCATCGACCCGAACCGCCGCGGGCAGGACCGCGACAACTGGATCTGGATCCGGGACGCGGAGAAGAACGCCCTGGTGGTGGGAACCCAGGCACGGATCCTGTACCAGGACGCCGAGGGCCGGATGCGGATTGCCAAGCGTTTCAACGAGATGGTGAGGCGGGGTGAGATCGGGCCGGTAATGATGGGACGCGACCATCACGACGTGTCCGGGACGGATTCTCCCTTCCGTGAAACCTCCAACATCAAGGACGGGAGCTCCATCACGGCCGACATGGCCACTCATTGCTTCGCCGGCAACGCCGCGAGGGGAATGAGTTTGGTGGCCCTGCACAACGGAGGGGGAGTCGGCATCGGGAAGGCCATAAACGGGGGGTTCGGGCTGGTTCTTGACGGAAGCGAGAAGGCGGACCGGGCAATCGAGCTTTCCCTGGCCTGGGACGTCATGGGAGGCGTGGCGAGGCGGGCCTGGGCGCGAAACGAGAACGCCCTTGCCACGAGCATCGAGTACAATCACAAGCACCAGGGAACCGACCACATCACCCTGCCGTTCATCCCGGACGATGCGCTCGTCAGGGAAACCGTCGAAAAGGCGCTGAACGGGAGATTGGGAAAGGATGCCTGATCAGAGATGAGCAGGAAACTTCTGGAATGCGTTCCAAATTTCAGCGAGGGAAGGCGGACGGAGGTTATAGAGGCCATCGTCAGCGCCTTCCGGAACCGCCCCGGCTGCACCCTCTTCGATTACCGGGCCGACCCCGACCACAACCGCCTGGTCGTAAGCCTGGTGGGAGAACCCGAGGCACTGGCGGAATCCCTTCTCCTGGCCGCGGAAACCGCAGTCCTTCACATCGACATGAATCATCACCAAGGAGCCCATCCCCGAATCGGTGCGATCGACGTCATTCCCTTCACCCCGGTACAGGGGATTACGATGGAAGAATGCGTCGCATTTTCCCACGAATTCGGGAAACGGTTTTACGAAAAGACCCGCATTCCTGTCTACTTTTACGAAGAGTCGGCCTTGAGGCCGGAAAGAAGCCGTCTCGAAGTCATCCGGAAAGGGCAATACGAGTCCCTGAAGGAGGAAGCGGGAAAACCCGAAAGGATGCCGGACGTCGGAGAGGCCAGGCTTCATCCCACCGCAGGGGCGACCGTGGTCGGTGCCCGAAAATTCCTCGTGGCCTTCAACGTCAACCTCAGGACCGCCGACCTGACCGTGGCCAAACGTATCGCTACGGCTGTCCGTGCCTCAAGCGGCGGTCTCTGCGCCGTCAAGGGGATCGGGGTTGCCCTTGAGGACAAGGGAATGGTCCAGGTTAGCATGAACATCGTCGACTACGAAAAAAACGCTCTTTACCGCGTGCTTGAAATGATCCGTTTCGAGGCTCGCCGCTGGGGAGTCGAGATCGCAGAAACGGAAATCTACGGGATGATTCCAGCCCGGGCAATCCTTGAAAGCGCAGCCTATTATCTGCAGGTCGCGGATTTTGACCCCCTGCAGGTCCTTGAACTGAAGCTTCTGGAATCCATGGGGGGCGAGGAGCCCCGATGACGGTCAAGCTTTTTTCCAATGCCTGCTGCTTCACCCCGATCGACCCGGGGCACCCCTTGTCTGGTAAGGACCAGGGGGCAGTCCGAGCCATACCGAAAGCTGCGATCCTGACCCAGGACGGGCGAATCCGTGAGATTGGCCCTGAAAAGGAAGTGTTGGCGGCCGCAAGGCACCTGTCCCCAGACCAGGAAATCGATTGCAGGGGGCAGGCCGTGATCCCCGGGTTCGTCGACCCCCACACGCACCTCTGCTTTCAAGGCTTGCGGGAAGCAGAATTCTCCATGAGGCTTGAGGGGATCCCGTACCTTGAAATCCTTCGCCAGGGAGGTGGAATCCTCTCATCGGTGAAGAAGGTCCGGGCAGCCGGCGAGGAGGAACTTTTTTCTTCCACCCTGAAGCTTGCCGAGTCCGCATTGGCCCACGGAACGACGACGATCGAAATCAAGAGCGGATACGGCCTCGAAACGCAGGCTGAACTCAAGATGCTTCGCGTCATCGATCGAGTCGGCAGGCAATCTCCCCTGGACGTGATCCCGACCTTCATGGGGGCCCATGCCATACCGGAAGAATACGGGGGCGACCCGGAAACCTTTGTCGAGAAGATCATCCACGAGATGCTTCCGGAGGTTGCATCCCAGGGAATCGCACAATTCTGCGACGTTTTTTGCGAAGATGGGGTCTTTTCAATCGCCCAAAGCAGGCGTATCCTCGAAGCCGCGAAAGCACTCGGATTAAGAATAAAAATCCACGCAGACGAGGTTCACGACCTAGGTGGGGCAGCATTGGCGGCGGAGGTCGGAGCTCTTTCCGCCGAACACCTTCTTGCAGCCTCCGAGGAAGGCTTGAGAGCCATGGCAGCTTCCGGGACCATCGCGGTCCTTCTTCCCGCAACGGCCTACAGCCTCGGGAAACCTTTCGCAAGGGGAAGGGAAATGATCCGCCTTGGAGTCCCCGTTGCTCTGGCGACGGATTGCAATCCCGGTTCCTGTTTCTGTGAGTCGATTCCCTTTGTGTTCGGCCTTGCCGTTCTATGCATGAAGCTATCCCCGGAAGAAGCACTGGTCGCAACCACCTTGAACGCGGCCTACGCGGTCGGCCGAGCGAAGTCCTGCGGCAGCCTGGAACCAGGGAAAAAGGCGGATTTTCTCATCCTCGAAGGTCAAACCCCTGCGATCCTTGCGTACCATGCGGGCGTATCCCCCGTAAAGGCGGTTTATAAGGCTGGAGAACGAGTTGCGTGAAAGAAAGGAGCCTGGAATGTTAACCGATCTAACGCTTCGAGATTTTGTCAAGGAATTGGGATCCTCCTCACCTGCTCCAGGGGGTGGATCGGCGGCCGCATTGGCAGGAGCGCTTTCGAGCAGCCTTTGTTCGATGGTCGCGTCCTTGACAGCTGGAAAGGAACGCTTCAAGGACGTCTGGCCGGAGATGCAGGAGGCCGGGGAAACCAGCAGGCAACTGACGGAAAAGCTGATCGAGCTGGTCAACCAGGACGCAGAAGCGTACAACCGTGTCATGGAAGCGGTTAAGATGCCCAAGACCACCGAAGACGAGAAATCCCTCAGGGAGAAGGCCATGCAAGATGCCTTGAAGTCTGCCTGCAGAGTGCCTCTCGAAACGGTGGAAACGGTCGCGAAAGTGGCACGCGTCATGGAATCGCTCCTTTTCAAATGCAATCCCAACGCGATCACCGACGTCGGTTCGGCTGGAAGGCTCGCTTGGGCAGCCGCCCATGCCGCGGCCTACAATGTGGAGGTCAACCTCAAGGCGATCTCGGATTTGACCTTCGTGGAGGAAACCCGCAAAAAGCTCCAGTTCGAGCTTTCCCAGGTTGAGGCTTCTGCAATCGTCGCGGAGGCCGAAATGCAGAAAAGGCTTTCGTAAGCGCACGTGAACCCAGGAAAGAAACCCCTGTCTTCGATTCGGTCAGGCGGAGCCGGGATTGTCCTTCTGGCACTTCTTCTCTTCGGAACGATCGTTTCGAAGGATTCGTCCTGGTGGGACAGGAACGTTCCTCCCGGCAAAGGAACGCCGGTTGAAGCTCTGGTTGAGCCCGGGCAGAATGCGCTTGCCGTGGCCCGGTCCCTCGTGGAGCAGGGGATCACGAGCGGAGACGCTCGAACCCTGACTCGCTGGTTTTCCCTCCTGGGAATGGATAAGCGACTGAAACCAGGTCTTTACCGGATACGCCCGGGTACGCCCTGGGAAATCGCAAGGCAGATGCAAAATCAGGAGCCGGACTCCGCGGGGGTTCGGCTCCTCCCGGGGGCTTCCCTGGGAGATCTCGCGGCGAGCCTCGCTCAATGGGGTGGAGAAGCCTCCCTTCGACGAGAACTGGCCGATTCCTCAAACTACCCCTCAACGATGCGCGATTTCCTGCCCGAGACGCCGGAAGACCGCATGGCTTTCCTTCTTCCGGATACCTACCGGGTGACCCCCTCGGATACCGCCGTGAAGGAACTAGTCCAGCTGGCCTCCAGAAAATGGCAGGAAAAAATCGGTTCCTTGCTGCCGGAGGATGCGACTCCACAATGGATTCAGGCCCGGGCGATCCTCGCCTCGATCAACGAGAGGGAGGCGCGGGACGAAGGCGAGAGAGCGCGCGTTGCCGGGGTTTTCGAAAACCGCCTGGAGCGTGGGATGCCCCTTCAGTCCTGCGCAACGGTCGTTTTTGCGTGGAAGCAGCATGGGCGTTTTCTAAGCCGGCTGACGTACGGAGACCTCTCCATCGATTCTCCGTACAATACCTATCGGAACAAGGGGCTGCCTCCAGGCCCAATTTGCACGCCATCCGAATCGGCCTGGCGTGCGGCGCTGATGCCCGAAAAGCACGAATACCTGTTTTTTTTCCTATCCCCATCAGGCAAGCATGTGTTTTCGGAGACCTATGAGGAACACCTCGCAGCCCAGCGGAATGCCGCCTCGGAAGAACTGCAGGATCAGGAGCGGAAAGGGGATTGAAACCTGGCCATGAAGTTTTCTCAAGGGAATGAACCGCCGGAAGCCTGTCCCGGATGCGGAGCCTTCCTGCAAAGCGAGGATCCCGACGCACCGGGCTTCGTGCCGAAAGCCCTGGAAAACAGGGAAGGAAAGGTTTGCAGGCGCTGCTTCCGCTTGGTCCATTACCGGCAAGCGACAAAGGCATCGCTCTCCGACGAACAGGTTTTCGGGATTCTAGAGAGGGAGATGGAGCACGCCGATGGCGGAATCGTCTTCCTCGACGCCCTGCGCCTCGTTCCCAATCCTCGGCTGGAAAGAAGGCTGAGGGAATGGGGGAAGCCATTCCTGACAGTCATCAACAAATATGATATGCTTTCAGCATGGTTTCGTGACGGCGACCCAACCAGGCGACTCGAAACCATCCTGGGGATCCCGAGGGCATCCTTTCTTGCGATGAACGCGCTCGATCATGCTTCCGTCAAAAAGGCAACCGCATGGCTCGAGAAACGGTTCTCTGCCGGAGTCCGGATCCTACTGGTCGGTCCGGTCAACTCGGGAAAGACCACCTTCCTGAGAAGCGTTTGCGTCGAAGCCCGCTGCGCTTCGATTTCGCCCATGCCCGGAACGACGCTTCGCCCGATTGAGGCCTCGAGTTCCCGGTTGGGAATGACTTTGGTCGACATCCCCGGGTTCCGTTCGGACGATCCCTGGATACCAGTGCTGTGCCCGGAATGTCTCGTCAAGCTCCAGCCGGAAAAGCAGCTCGTGCGGTCGGCTTTTTCATTGGCTCCGGGAGATGCCCTTCTTTTCGGCGGCCTGGTCGGAGTCGAGGTCTTAAGCAGTCACGAGGGGAGCCGAATCGGGATCGCATCCTTCACCCCCGAATCGCTCGAGCCACACCGCACGAAGTATCGAAGGGCGGCAGAACTGATCGAAAGACATTCGGGCGGACTCCTGAAAATTCCTTGCCGGGGCTGCCGAATGGTTCTCGACGGAATTCCCCGAACCCAAACGAAGGTGCGGCTTTCGAAGGGGCAGGACCTTGTCCTTCCGGGTTGCGGTTGGATCAGCCTCTTTCGGGGCGAGGGGACTTTCGCGGTAGACGCTCCGGGATTTTTCGGATTCAGGATACGGGCTGCACTGATCGGAGGAGATGACGCTGATGAAGGTTGAACCCCTTGCCGACGGCTGGAAGTCGCTCGGCGAACACCTGGCAGGCCTTTCAGGCAGAACCGTTGACTATTCCGACATCTTCGTCCAGTCCGCTTCGGGACATAGTGTGGTTTTCGAAAAGGGGAGAGTCGAGGAGGTTTCCTCGGCCGCTTCGAGTGGCGTCGGGGCGAGGGTCATCCTCAACGAGCACTCCCTCTTCTCTCACTCCCCCGACTCTTCCCCGATGGGCGCCTGGCGTTGCATGGAAGAAACCCTTGCTAGGGCGGGCTTTCCCCTTGTTGGGAAACCTCCCGTGACGCCGGGTGACTCGCCGGATTTCGAACCCATCCGGTTAAAGGCTCCCGCCACCGACCCTCTCGGAGAGATCGACCGGTCTATCCGTAACGCCTCCCCGCTTGTTCGACAGGTGACTCTCCGCGCGAAGGTTTCCGGACGTCGCACCCTCGTGGTCCGTGGGGACGGTAAGATCGTATCGGACCTCCGGTTTCACTCCCTTTTTGCTGTCCAGGTAACAGTCGAGCGGAAGGGAACGATTCAGACCGGATATGAGGTCCGCGCGTTTCAAACCGGACCCGGGAATTTCTGGGACGACCTGTCCCCCCTGGAGGTCGGCCAACAGGCTCTTGCCAGGGCCCTGCTCATGCTTGAGGCGTGCCAATGCCCGGCCGGGCGGATGCCGGTCGTGCTCTCCGGCCTGGCCGGAGGGACGATGATACACGAAGCCTGCGGACACGGGCTGGAAGCGGATATCGTCCAAAAAGACTACTCGGTTTACCGCGAACGCCTCGGGGAACAGGTCGCAAGCCCGCTTGTCACACTTGTGGACGATGCAACGATCCCAAAAGCGTACGGGAGCTACGAAACCGATGACGAAGGGACACCGGCACAGCGCACCGTCCTGATCGAGCAGGGAGTTCTGAAAGCGTATCTGACCGACGTTCAATCGGCCAGGAAGGGCGGACTGCCCCTGACGGGAAACGGCAGGCGTGGTTCCTACCGGAACCTGCCCCTGCCAAGAATGAGCAACACGTTCCTCTTGCCCGGGGAAGAACCGTTTGAAGGCTTGCTGGAAAAGGCAGGGAAGGGCCTGCTCGTGACGAAGATGGGAGGGGGGCAGGTCAACCCGACCTCAGGTGATTTCGTTTTCCAGGTGACCGAGGCCTTTCTTATCGAGAACGGACGGATTGGAAAGCCCGTCCGGGGGGCGACCCTGATCGGCAACGGACCTGAAACCCTGAAACAGATCGAAGCGATTGGGAGCGACCTCCACTTCGAACCCGGATTATGCGGGAAGGATGGCCAGAGTGTTCCGGTCACGGATGGGCAGCCCAGCCTTCTCATTCGGAATCTGCTCGTAGGAGGGTGTGAGATCGGCGATGGCGAAGGCTAGGAAACAGTACCCCGAACTTCGCGAGCAAGAGGACTCCCCGATGCGGGGAAGACCCGTCGATTCTGCGGGAACACGGGTATGGATGGATGGGTTCGTCGTCTTTTTGCTCTTCCTGTCAATCTATTTCCTTGCATCCCTTTACACCGACCTGACCGGAGCGTGGGGGCAAGTCGTCCGTAAAAACTTTTTCGGAATCACTGGAGGGGGAGCCGTTCTCCTCCTTCTTTTCATCCTTTACTGCGGGATTTTCCATCTTCTGAGGAAACCGGTCCAGGACCTGACAAGGCAGGCGGTTGGAACCATCGTCCTGTATTTTTGCCTGGAGGTCGTTCTTTTCATCGGCCAGGGAGCCTGGCCTCTCGCTTCAAGTGAGTGGTTCAACCCGGGACTCCTCGGGAGGGCGATCGGCGGATTCCTCTTGAAACAGACGGGGGTACTGGGGATCGTTCTCGCGGGGCTTTTCGGAGTTTTCCTTTCCGCGACCCTGTATGGGCTGATCGAACCTCTGGATTTCGTTCGCTGGGCATCGGCGTTCCGCGGCACGCTGCAGGCTGGGATACGCCGCTTCAGCGAATTCTGGACGGCAGTTTTCCTTCGCCCGGCCAGGAATCTTCTCCTGAAAATCCACACAGGTCTCCCTGCGAACGAATCGACACCTTCCCCTTCAACAGATGGGGCTCAGCCTGCCGAAACTCCGGAAATCGTTCCTTTCTCTCCGTCCTACGTGGAGGAGGAACTTGAAGATTCGCTTGTCCTCTCTGTTGAGGAAGCTCCGGAACAGGCAGAGATCCAGGAAGAGATCCTCCTTCCCGATGGCGTCGACCCCTCCGCGTTTCCTCCTCCCCTTGAACTCTTCGGGAACGAGGGGATTACGGTCAACCCGGTTTCGGACGAGCTGATCCGCAATCAGGGTGAGCGTATCATTTCTACACTCGAGGAATTCGGCGTCGAAGCGGAACTGGCTGAAACAATCACGGGACCGACAGTAATCCAGTTCCGCCTCCAGCTCGCACCGGGAATCAAGGTCAGCAAGGTCGCGGGGCTCAGCAACGACTTGGCCGTGGCTCTAGCGGTCCCGGCATTGAGGGTCGAAGCTCCCATCCCCGGAACGACCTTCGTCGGGATCGAAACACCCAACCCTAGGCGATGGATCGTGCCGCTAAGGGCCCTTCTTGAGTCCACACCATTCCAGCGCGGGGATTTCGACCTTCCGCTCCCCCTGGGGCTGACGGTGGACGGCGTACCACTTGTCATGGGACTGGAAGACCTGCCTCACCTCCTCGTTGCGGGAACGACCGGGTCGGGGAAGAGCGTCCTCGTTTCAAGCTGCATCATCGGACTGTGCTGTGCGAGAAGACCGGATGAACTGCGCCTCCTGCTGATCGACCCCAAGCGCGTGGAGATGACGCTCTACGAAAAGCTTCCCCACACCCTCACCCCTCCCGTCGTCGACTCGAAAAAGGCCGTCCATGCCCTTGGCTGGGCAATTCGGGAAATGGAGCGCCGGTACGAACTTTTCGCGGGCGCACGTGTCCGGCACCTGAAAGCCTATAACAGGAAAGTCCTGCCGAAAGATCGGCTCCCTCACATTGTCATCGTTGTCGACGAACTGGCCGATCTGATGATGACATCTCCAAAAGAAGCCGAGGATTACATCTGCAGGCTTGCCCAAATGGCCAGGGCTACGGGGATCCACCTGATCCTTGCGACCCAGCGGCCTTCCGTAAACGTCGTCACCGGTCTGATCAAGGCCAACATCCCCGCGCGCGTCGCCTTTACGCTCCCTTCCCAGGCGGATTCCAGGACGATTATCGACCTGTCAGGAGCGGAAAAGCTCCTCGGAAAAGGAGACATGCTTCTCTTGACTTCCCGCTATCCGAAACCCCTTCGGGTACAGGGCCCCTGGATCGACGAAACCCGAATCACCGCTTTCATCCAGCATGTCCTGCGGGTTTTCGGTGAACCCCAGCACATCGATATCGACAGCGACGAAAACGGAGCATGGGGGGAGATCGCGGCAAACCTGGAGGACCCGCTCCTGGAAGAGGCCGTCTCAATCATCCTGCAAACGGGAATCGCATCAGCCAGCCGTCTCCAGAGACAGCTGAAAATCGGTTTTACGAGGGCCGCGCGCCTGATCGACACCATGGAGCAGCTTGGCATGGTGGGGCCCCAGGAAGCCTCCCGGCCAAGAGAGATCCTGGTCGATGAAGACAAGGCCGAGGAGATCCTTCGCCAGGCCTTCAGCGGAGGGAGTTGATCGAAATGAAGGGATTCGAGGAAATCCGGCTGCCTCAGGTCGTCCTGTCCTCCCCGCAGATCCCGCCAGGAGAAGAAGTCCTCCTGGTCGCTGGAGGGCGAAAGCCCCGGGTCAACTGGTTGCTTGAAGCCGCCGAAAATCGAACCGTATGGGCCATCGACCGGGGGGTTAACGCATGTATGGAAGCCGGTCTTCTGCCCGCGCTGATTCTCGGGGATGCTGACAGCGCCTCCCCAAAGCTCTGGAAGGCCGCAATGGAGAGAGGAGCGGAAGTAATGTCCCTGTCGCGGGAAAAGGACGACACGGATTTCCAGGTGGCACTGAAAGCCCTTGCCTCACGTTCGGACGGGGTCAAGATTCTCGTGACGGGTTGCTGGGGCGGGCGGTTCGACCATGCCTGGAGCAATGTTCTTTCTGTCCTTGGAAACCTAAGGGGAAGTACAGGGTACGCGGTGCTTGCCGATCACAGGGAACTCCTGACATTCATCCGTGGCGGTGAAAGCGTGACGCTTACCCATCTAAGAAAACCGGAAGCCGTTTCGCTTTTGGCCTTCTCGAAGCAGTGCAAGGGAGTCACAATCAGAGGGGTGCACTGGCCCCTGGAAAAAACGGAGCTCGACCAGGATTTTCCCTATGCGATCAGCAACCGGCCGGAAGGGGAAGAACCCACCGTTGTTGGCCTGGATGACGGGGAAATGGGGCTTTACGTCAGCTGGTGGGAAAGGTAGGGTGGAGGAGCAGGAGTGGTACCGGAGAAAAAAGGCGGGCTGCCCTTAGACAGCCCGCTTGACCAGACCGGAACGAAGGCAGCGAGAACAGACCTTGAGCTTGGTCCGGCCCCCTTCGCCAAAATCGACCCGGACCGTTTGCAGGTTCAACTGCCAACGGCGACGAGTATGGCGGTTCGAATGGCTGACGTTATTGCCGGTAACGGGCCCGCGGCCACAGCACTGGCAGACCTTGGACATCGTCGATCCCTCCCAGATTGGAAACCATGCAGCGAGTGGCATTGTATCATACGGCAGAACGGTTGGCAATTCCGTTCGTCCAGACTAGGGGAAAGAGGGTTCGTTCCATGAGTTTTTCAAAGGAAATCGAGACGCTCCAGGCCATCGTCAAGAGGCTGGAAAGCGAACCAATGGCACTGGAAGAAGCGATGAAGCTTTTTGAAGAGGGAATGGCCAAGGCTGAGCAATGCAGGGCCTTTCTTGAACAGGCGCGGCAAAGGGTGCTCCTTCTCACGGAGGGCGGGAACGATTCGGAGGGAACGGCCTGGAATCCGCTAGACGGGGAGGAAGCTGGATCATGACGGAAACCGAAGGGGAAAGGGATCTCGATTTTCGCCTTCGACAATGCCGCGAAAAAGTCGATCGGGAAATCGAAAGGCTGCTCACGGAAAACTCGGGAATCCCCGGGCGCTTACGGGATGCCATGGGCTATTCCCTGCGGGCGGGGGGGAAGAGGCTGCGCCCTTTCCTTTGCCTGGAGGCAGCGGGGCTCGTCGGTTGTCCCGCGGAATCGGTCGTGCCGATGGCGGTCGCCCTTGAGATGTTTCACACCGCCTCGCTGATTCACGACGATCTTCCTTGCATGGATGATGATCCTTTACGGAGAGGAAAGCCTTCAAACCACGTGGTTTTTGGTGAAGGGCTCGCCACGCTGGCCGGGGATTCTCTCCTCCTCTGGGCTTTCGAAACCGCGATTTCGAATCTCTTGCCCCTTTTCCCTGCTGAGCGGGTCCTGGGGGCTCTCCAGGAATTCGCGAAAGCCATCGGGCCCTCCGGGGTCTGTGCCGGCCAGGTCCTGGACACCGATCTCCCAAGCCGTGAAGCCGAACCGGATTTTGTGCGGAAAATCGCGTCCCTGAAAACGGGAGCCCTGATCCGTGCCTCAGTCCTGTCCGGCGGGATACTCGCCGGGTTGGAAGACGGCAAACTGAAGGCATTATATAATTATGGGACACACTTGGGCTTGGCCTTCCAAGTCGTTGACGACATCCTCGATGTCACGGGAAAAACTGCGGAAATAGGGAAAACCCCGGGTAAAGACTCCGCCCAGGGGAAGGTGACGTTTGTTTCCGCCTACGGCTTGGAAAGGGCCAGGGAAATCGCCCGAGAGGAAAGCAGGGCAGCAGTCGAGGCGTTGTCCTGTTTCGGGCAGGAAGCAAATTCCCTGCGTTTACTCGCCCGAGCCCTGCTGGACCGGTCCAGCTGAAACGGAGGCGAATCACGAGAGGCATGGGTGTGCTTGAGAACCTGAAAGACTACGAGACGTTCAAACAACTGCCAAAGGAACAGCTGCCGGGACTCTGCCAGGAAATCCGGGAACTGATGGTTCGTGTTGTTACAGAAAATGGAGGGCACCTGGCCTCCTCGCTCGGAGCCGTCGAGCTTATCGTTTCCCTTCTCCGTGTGTTCGACCCCCGGAAGGATCGAATTGTGTTTGATGTCGGACACCAGGCTTATGCTTACAAAATCCTCACAGACCGGCTCGATCGTTTCCACACGCTACGCCGGGAAGGGGGGATTTCGGGTTTTCCCAAGCGAAGGGAAAGCCCTTTCGATCACTTCGATGTGGGGCACAGCAGCACGTCGATCTCTGCCGCCCTTGGTTACGCAAAGGCTCGAGATCTGAAGGGACAGGACCACGAAGTGATCGCCGTCATCGGAGACGGAGCTCTTTACAACGGCCTTGCCCTGGAGGCACTGAACAACGTCAGGGAAACCCGGAGCCGCCTGACCGTGATTTTCAACGACAACTCCATGTCAATCAGCCGCCCGGTAGGTGGACTCGCGGATTACCTGGCCCGTCTTGCGGTCAATCCGTACTACAAGCGGTTCAAGGAGTACGTAAAAGATCAATGCCGGAAAAGGCAGCGCGGAGAATCCATCGAGGACCTGCTCTCCCGATCCAAGACTCGGATGAAATCACTGCTTCAACCCAACAACATCTTCGAGGGCCTGGGAATCAGTTACTGGGGCCCTTTCGACGGACACAACCTTGAAGAACTGCTGGAAATTTTCGGTCTTTCCCGGTTTTATGGACAGCCGCTCCTGATCCACCTCCGCACAAAAAAGGGGAAAGGGTACCCGCCCGCTGAAGCCGAGCCAACGCGCTACCATGGAATTCCGGCGAAAGGGTCAGGAAAACCGAGCCCCGGCGAAGCAAGCTGGAGCGATGTCGTTGTCCGTTCCGTGACGGAACTGGCCGAAAACGACGATCGTATCGTCTGCCTGACCGCGGCCATGAAGGACGGAACGCGGTTGAACGGCTTCGAGGAACGGTGGCCCAACCGGTGTTTTGACGTTGGGATCGCTGAAGGGCACCTGTTGACGTACGCCGCAGGCTTGGCCGCAGGAGGGGTGAGGCCGTTCGTCTTCATCTATTCGACCTTCCTACAAAGGGCAATGGATCAGCTGATTCACGATATTGCCATGCAGGACCTCCCCGTGATCCTCCTTGTCGATCGGGCTGGACTCGTGGGGGAGGACGGAGAAACCCACCATGGCCTGGTGGATGTCTGCTGGGGACGATCGATCCCGGGAATTTCGATCATGGCCCCGCGAGATGCCCAAGAAGCCCGCTGGATGATCCAGGAATCCCACCGACAGGGACATCCAGCAATGATCCGCTTCCCCCGCGGCATCGCCCCGAACTGCCTGAGGGTCTCTTCCAGTCCAATGGGGTGGGGGAAGGCGGAGGAACTGGTCAAAGGCAAAGCATCCTGGACGATCATGGCTTACGGGAGAACGGTCCCCCTTGCCCTGGAGGTTCACGGGCTGGCAGAACAGGCAGGGCTGCCGGGGCCATCCGTGCTTGACCTCCGGTTTGTCCAGCCCGCGGACTGGGATCGGATCGATGAAACGCTTTCCGGCAACCGCCTGGCTTGTGTGCTCGAGGACGGATTCGTAAGTGGAGGATTCGGCGAGGCCGTGGCTGCACGAGCCAATTCGATTCGGGGTGCCGCGCGCGTGCTTCGCTTCGGGGTGCCAAGCCGCTACATCCCGCAGTCGACCGTTGAAGCCCAATGGGAAAGCTGCGGCCTGACAGCTCCAAAGATCCTGGAGAAAGCCCTTGCCTCGCTCGAAGGAACGGCTCGATAAGCTCCTCCTGGAACGAGGGCTCGCGCCTACCCGTGCCAAGGCCCAGGCGATGATCATGGCGGGACTCGTGCGGATCGATGGAACCCCCGCGGAAAAGGCAGGGCAGCTCGTCTCCCCCGACCTCACACTTGAGATCGTCGAAAAGGAAACGGAGTGGGTGAGCCGGGGAGCGAAAAAGCTTCTCAAGGCACTAGAGGTCTTCGGCATTGATCCTTCCGGCCGCGTTTGCCTGGATGTCGGGGCCTCCACGGGCGGTTTCACCGAGGTGCTTCTTTCCCGCAACGCTTCCAGGGTCTACGCGGTCGATGTGGGATACGGTCAACTGGCCTGGAAAATCCGCACAGACCCGCGGGTCGTCGTGATGGAACGGACGAATGCCCGCTACCTGAACCGGGAGTCGTTTCCGACGCCGATGGACCTGATCGTGGTAGACGTATCCTTCATTTCGCTGCGACTCTTGCTGCCGCCACTGCTGGATATCCTGAAACCCGACGGGGAGATGGCCGTCCTAGTGAAGCCCCAATTCGAGGCGGGCAAGGACCGGGTCGGAAAAGGGGGAGTGGTTCGCTCTTCCCAGGTCCACCGGGAAGTACTTGAAGAGTTCGTCGATTTTGTCCGAGGTCTGCCGGGAATCACCCTGGCGGGGTTAACCTGGTCCCCCATTAAGGGACCGAGCGGGAACATCGAATTTCTCGCCCATCTTTCGAGGATCCCACGCGGGGGAGAATTTTCCGGCAGCATGAAAGAAATGGTGGAAACCGTCGTTTTTCAAGCGGCCCTGGCCCTCTCCGGAAATCCGGATCGAGCCGGCAAAGAAAAGGGGATTGACACATGAAAAACAAAATCGGCCTCCTGATCAACCCTCAAAAGCCAAAGGCTCTCGAAATCGGAAAACGGTTGCTTCTGTGGGGCGCAGAAAAGGGCGTCTCCTTCCTCGCTCCGCCACACGAGGCCGCTGTATTGGGAATTCCGGGAGCCGAAGACGAGGACTGGAAAGAGCAGGTTCGTTTCGCAGTCGTTCTCGGGGGCGACGGCACCTTCCTCAGAGCCGCTCGGTATGTCCTGGGGAATGACATCCCCCTTTACGGGATCAATGTCGGCAGACTCGGTTTTTTGGCTTCAGGGGATCCGAATCGAGCCGAAAGGGATATCGAAACGATCCTCGAGGGGAATTTCCTCACCCAGAAAAGACAACTTCTCAAGGGAACCGTGAACCGCGGGGGGGCCCTGGTCCACGAGGTTTACGCCCTGAATGACCTGGTCGTGACAAAGGGCGCTTTTGCCAGGGTGATTACCCTTGAAATCTCGGTCGGGCAAAGGCCCTTGAGCTTGATGACCGGAGACGGGTTGATTCTCTCGACTCCCACCGGGTCGACGGGATACGCCCTTTCGGCAGGCGGACCCATTATCCCGCCACACGTGCCCTGCATGCTGCTTGTGCCGATTTGCGCGCATACCCTTTATGCCCGGCCAATGGTTTTCGGTGAGGACGATCTCATCCGGATCATCCCCCGGGGGGACCACAGGGACATGATGCTGACGCAGGATGGGCAACTGGGGTACGAACTCTTGCCTGGAGACCAGATCAACGCCTCCCTGGCAAAGGAAAAATCCGTGAGCATCATTCTCCTTCCAGACAGAGATTATTACGATCTTCTTCTGGAGAAATTCCAGTGGGGGCAAAACGTCACCGAATGAAGACGCAGGGAAGGGGGCTTTCCAAATTTTCCGTAAAGAATATCGGGGGAATCCAGCAGGCCCGGTTGATTCTTCGCGGGAATTTCATTGCTGTGACGGGCGAAAGCGGAACGGGAAAAAGCAGCCTGGTCCGTGCCCTGGAGGTCCTTGCAGGGAAGAGGTCTCAAACCGCTTCCATCCGGTTCGGATTCGAGGAAGGCGAAGTTTGGGGCGTATTCCGCGAGAAAGGCACCGGAAGCGAAACTGTCGCTGGACGCATCCTTTCCCGCGGAAGTCGAAACAGGAACTATCTCGGGGAAGAATCGGTCCCGTTCGCGAGGCTGAAGGATTTCACGGAAAGGCGACTCGGCATCCAGAGTCAATTTTCCCAGCTCGATCTCCTGGATCCCCGCCGCCAACGGGACCTTCTTGACAGCTGCGGGGGAGAGGAGTCCGCCTTCCTCAGAAAAAAGCTGGCTGCTGACTTCGAAACGGCGATTCGGCTTGAACGGGGACTGTCTGCGTTGCAGGAAAGAAGGCGGGAAATCGAAAAAACCTATCTGGATGCGGAGAGTGTGATCGAGACCGTTCGCCGACTCCAGTTAAAGGACGGGAACGAGGCCGGGTGGAAAGAGGAACTCCAGTCTCTAGAGCAATTCCTTTCCCGCCAAGGGAAATTGAGGGAAATCGCCGCGCGTTTTCTTGGAGGCTCTTCCGAAGGGGGGCTGGCGGAAGAACTCCAGAGGTGGATGCGGGAAATGGCAGGAGCCCTCGACAAGGAACAGGAAACGCTGCTTGGCTCCTCATTCGAGAATCTCCTGAAAGAGATGCAAAAGCTGGAGGTCTTTTCAAGGGCGATCCTCCAGGACAAGCGTGTGGAAGAAGCGGAAGAGCGCAGGGAACTGCTCGAAAACCGGCTTGGAACTCTCCGCAAGTTGAAACGGCTTGTGGGAGCCGAATCCCTGGAAGAACTGCTTGCTTTCTGCGAGAAGGCCGAGGAAAACCTCGACTGGATGCAAAAAAGCGCCGCGGAAAGAGAATCCCTGGTTCAGCGCTGCCGGCAGGCACGGAAGGAAGTAGCCCAAACGGCGAACGCCCTGGCAGAAAACCGGCGGACGGTAGCTGCCAAACTCGAAGAAACCGTTTCTTCCCACCTCGCCGACCTGGCGATGGAAAACTTCCATTTCGGGGTTTCGCTGAAAGACCTCGGCAAAATCCGTCCAAGCGGTTCGGACGAAATTGAATTTACCCTGTCGAACGGGACCTTCAGCGGCCCGATCGCCCGTGTCGCCTCAGGAGGGGAGCTCAGCCGGATCCTCCTGGCCCTCCAGGTTTCTTTGCCAGACGAGCAATTACCTCCCACGCTCGTTTTCGACGAAGTCGAAGCGGGACTTGGAGGACGATCGGCACTTTTGACCGGATTCAAGCTCAAGGAACTCTCGAACCGCTGCCAGGTCATCCTGGTCACCCACGAAGCCGTTATTGCAGCGCAAGCCGACCAGCAGTTCGCCGTTCGCCGGAACGGAGAACTGACGGAGATCCTCGAAGTCACAGGCGAGGAACGGGCTGCGGAAATCGCCCGAATGCTTTCGGGTACTCCGGATTCTCCCAAAGCCCTCGAACATGCTGCAGTCCTTTTGAAAGACAAGAACTGAAAGCTTGACGGACCGGCGCAAGGACCTTAAAATTCAAAAGCTGTCAACATATCGCTTGGGAAGGGCTCAAGTGCCGATGGCCGCCCTGTGTCCCAGCGGGAGGAGGAACGGATTCGATGTATGCAGTGATCGAAACAGGAGGAAAACAGTATCGCGTTTCGCCTGGTGAAACCATCCGGGTGGAGAAGATGAGCGCGGAACCAGGAGCCACGGTAACCCTCGGGAAGGTGCTTCTCTTCGCGGATGAGAACGAGGTCAAGGTCGGGAATCCCTTCCTTGATGCAGCCACCGTGGAAGGAACGGTTCTCCGCCACGGCAGGGAGCCGAAAGTCTACATCTTCCACTACAAGCGAAAGAAAAACTACCGCAAATTCCGTGGACATCGCCAGGACTTCACTGAAGTCCGCATTGATGCGGTTCGCGGGTAGCGACGGTTCGGACACGGGAGGACGACGATGGCTCATAAAAAAGGACAAAGCAGCAGCACCAATGGCAGAGATTCAATCGGGAAGCGGCTGGGCCTGAAGCGCCATGACGGCCAGGTCGTCAATGCGGGGACGATACTCGTCCGGCAGCGAGGGACAAAAATCCACCCCGGAGTCAATGTCGGGAGAGGCAAGGACGATACGCTGTTCGCCCTCAAGCCGGGAATCGTACGCTTCGCCACCCGGTGCGGACGCAAGGAAGCCCGGATTGAAACCGTTCCGGCCTGATTTGGATTCTTCCTACGCAGAGATTTGCAAAGCGAAAGGGGCCTTGCAGGGCCCCTTTCGCTTTCAATGGGTTTTTGCAGTGAGGTGTGACGAATGAAATTCATGGACTTGGCGACCATCACCGTTCGCTCCGGGAACGGCGGCGATGGCTGCATGAGCTTCCGGAGGGAAAAATACATCCCGAAAGGCGGCCCCGACGGGGGAAATGGCGGGCGGGGAGGGAATGTCTACCTTGAAGCGACCCACTCGCTGCAGACCTTGGCCGATTTCGAGTTCGAACGGCGCTTTTTCGCGGAATCGGGGAAACCAGGCCAAGGGGCTCGCCGGAATGGCCGCTCGGGCGAGGATCTCGTGATCCTTGTCCCTTGCGGGACCCTGGTTTTCGATTCCTTTTCCCCGGAACCGATCGCAGACCTCGTCGAACCGGGGGACCGGTTTCTCGCCGCACGAGGCGGAAGGGGAGGGAGGGGGAACGCGGTATTCGCAAGTTCGTCCCGGAGAACCCCCCGCTTTTCCGAAAAAGGGATGCCCGGGGAGGAGAGGACCCTGCGCCTGGAGCTCAAGCTGATCGCAGACGTGGGGTTGGTCGGTCTGCCCAACGCGGGGAAATCTAGCCTGCTGGCAGCTCTTTCAAGGGCGCAGCCCAAAATCGCTCCTTACCCGTTCACCACGCTCTCTCCGAACCTGGGAGTCTTGTCGGTTGACGATGAACGGGTTGTCCTCGCCGATGTTCCGGGTCTCATCGAGGGATCCCATCGCAATCTCGGGCTCGGGCTGGCTTTCCTCCGGCATGTGGAACGGACGCGTTTCCTGGTCCACGTCCTCGACGTTTCGGAAGGGACGGGCGTTTCGCCCGTAATGAAACAATGGGAGACCGTCCGGGAAGAATTCAGGCAATACAAGGCGGCTCTCCTGGAAACGCCAACCCTTGTCGTCGGAAACAAGATCGATCTCCTGGAGAACAGGACGGTCCTTGAAGAAATCAGCGCAGCTTTCGAAAGGATGGGGTTGCGGTTCTTTCCCTTGAGCGCCCTGACGGGAGAAGGAATTGCCTGCCTGGCCGAAGCGATCGTGGAACATTCCAGGGCCATCCCTCGCCCGAAGGGGGAAACCCGACTGGTTGCCCTGCAGGAGGAACCGGAATCGGGGTTGGCCTCGAGAAAACGGGATATAGTCCAAATCGTGAAGCTCCGCGCGAATAAGGGGTATCGTGTGATCCATTCCCGCCTCGAAGAAGCCGTCCTAAGGTACAATTTTGACCAGGACGAGGCCATCCTTCGATTTTCCCGGCTGCTGGCCCGGTACCGAGTGGAAGAACTGCTCGAGGAAGCCGGTGCCAGGGAAGGTGACCTGGTCACCATCGGGGAAACGGAGTTCACCTTCAAGCCGGAAAAAGCCATCGAACCCCCGGAGAATCCGGAAGACCGGGAAGCCTGATCCCGAAAGGGGAGAGGACCCTGAGCCAGACCTTTCTAGGCCGGAATCGAGTCGGTATCATGGGTGGTACGTTCGATCCCATCCATTACGGGCATCTCGTGTCGGCGGAGGAAGCCTATTTTGCCCTTGGGCTGTCGGAGGTGATTTTTGTCCCGACGGGGAATCCCCCCCACAAAAGGGCAAAACTCGTATCCTCTCCGGAAGACCGCTACACGATGACCCTCCTGGCTACTTTGGACAACCCGCATTTCAAGGTCTCACGTCTCGAAATCGACCGTGGAGGAGACAGCCATACGGTCGACACGCTGAGGGAAATGCGACACTGGTATGCACCGGGCAGCACGGAGCTCTTTTTCATAACGGGGCTCGACGGAGTCCTCGACATCCTTTCATGGAAAGAACCGTACGCGATCGTTGAACTTTGCAGGATCGTGGCAGTCAGCCGGCCTGGGTACAATTCCGCCCGGCTGAAGGAATTGCCCGAACCGATCCAGAAGGCGATCATCCCACTTGAAATCCCCATGCTCGCCATCTCGAGCACCGAGATCAGGGATCGCGTCCTGGAAGGAAAGAGCACAAGGTATCTGCTGCCCTGGACCGTTGAACACTATATCTTCAAGAAAAACCTCTACATTCGGAACGGAAGGTGAAACGGCTTGAAAAAAGCCCGCCTAATCCTTTTTTTCTCTCTCTCCGCGCTTTCAATCGCCTTGGGGGTCGCCTGGCGAATGCACACGATCGTTTCCCCTGGATCGCAGGAGATCGAAAAAAGTTTCGAGCACGACGCCTTAACCGGCAATATCAACATCCTTGCCGTGGGAATCGATGATGTTCAGGGATCCCACCGTTCCGATACGATCGCCGTCGTCGCGATCAATATCGATGACCGGTTCGTCAAGGTGCTTTCCCTTCCGCGAGACCTCCGAGTCCAGATCGAGAAACATGGCTGGCAGAAGCTCAACCACGCCTACGCCTACGGCGGGATTGAACTTCTCCGTTCCACGGTCTCGAATTTCCTTGGAATTCCCCTTCACTATTCCGTGATCGTCAACTACCAGAGCTTCCCGAAGCTGGTCGATCTCCTGGGAGGAGTAACGGTCGACGTTCCCAAACGGCTTCGCTATACCGACCGGGCCGGGGGGCTCTACATCGACATCCCGGCAGGGCGCCAGACATTAAACGGGAAGACCGCGCTGGAATTCGTCCGCTTCCGCCACGATGCTCTCGGAGACATCGGCCGCATTCAACGTCAGCAGCTTTTCCTGAAAGAAGTCCTGAACAAGCTCCGAGAGCCCGAGACCGTAACCAGGCTTCCGCAAATCGTGGAGGAAGCGACCCGTTTCTTCCAGACGGAAATTCAGCCCACTCAGGCCATCCAGATGGTCAATTACCTGAAGGACCTCGACCGAAGCCGATTCTCGTTCGAAACGATGCCGGGAAAAGCTGCCATGATCGATGGAATCAGCTATTGGCTCGGAGATATCGCCCTTGCCTCGGAATTCCTGACGACCCCTCCGATACCCGTCAGCGGAGACAAAGGAGAAAGGCCCCCGGAGGAGGCTCTCGTCCCAGCCGATGCCATCCTCGATAGAATCAAGGGACAGGTCGCGGTCCTGAACGGCTGCGGAGTCAAGGGGATCAGCCAGGCTTTTTCGGAACACCTGCAGCGCCTCGGAATTGACGTGGCTTTCCTTGGGAATGCCAAGCATTTCGATTACCGATACACCAACATTGCCCACCCGGAGAATCCCTCAGCCCAGGTTCTCGCCAATGCAAGGGCACTAGGGGAGCTCTGCGGCGTTCCTGCAAACCTCGTCCGCCCGAACCGGGGGGCTACCCATGCGACGATTATCGTCGGCAAGGATTATGATATAATTCTGAAAAGGTTAAAACAGTACAAGAGAAATCTTTAATTTTTAGTTCATATACCGGAGGTGACGCATGATTGAGGGAGAAACTGAAGGAGAAGATGAGCAAAGAAGCTCAAGCCATCGTGAAGTCGTTGTCCGACAAGCACGCGGAAAAAATCACCGTCATGAACCTCGGAGAAACGACAACCCTTGCAGACACCTTCATCCTGGCCACGGCGAACTCGGATGTCCACATGAACACGCTTTTGGAAACGACCCTGGACACACTGGAGGCTCTCGAACTTCCAGCACGGGTGGAAGGAGCCACGAGCGCCCGGTGGCGTCTCGTCGACGCCGGAAACCTTGTGATTCACATTTTCAGCCGCCAGGGTCGCGATTATTATGGGATCGAGCGAATCTGGGGAGACGCTGAAACGTTCGTTTTCGACGAGGAAATGACGGTATAGACCGACCTAAACAGATTCGCAGTAAATAATAGAAAATGAATTCGGGGGAAAAAGGGGCGCGTCAGAACGCCTCTTTTTTGTCTTCCCATTGCTGTCCTATAATGTATCTTATGTTGCGTTATGCGAGGAAAAGTCCAAAAAAGCACCCCTTCCCTTTGAAGGAAAAGGAAGGGGCGTCTTCTTAGTTTTTTTGAAAAGAAACGGGAACTTAGAGCGCCGCGGTCAGAATCTGCGCAAAGGAACCTGCCAAAAGCGATGCGCCCCCCACAAGAGCGCCGTCGATATCCGGTTCGTTCAGGAGTCCCGCCGCGTTGTCCGGCTTAACGCTGCCTCCGTAGAGGATCCTGACGGTCATTCCTGTCTCATCGCCGAAGCGTTCCGACAGGAATCGCCGAATGGCCTGACAGACTTCCTGTGCTTCACGGGCGGTGGCATTCTTTCCCGTGCCGATTGCCCAAACGGGTTCATAGGCGACGCAAACGGAACCGCCAATCTCATCCGGCGGAAGCCCCACGAGGGCTTTCATCAATTGTCTCTCGACAACGGGCACCGTTTCTTCGGACTCCCGCTCCTGCAAGGTTTCCCCTACGCAGAGAACCGCCTGCACCCCTGCCGAAATGGCTGCATCGATCTTTTTGTGCACCTGGTCGTCGGTTTCCGCGAAATGCTGCCTGCGCTCACTATGTCCTATAATGACATAATCACAGCCTGCTTCCTTCAGCATTCCCGCCGAAACTTCTCCGGTAAACGCTCCCTCGGTAGCCCAGTGCACGTTCTGAGCCCCCACTTTGAGCCAGGGTAAATACCGTTTTCCTTCCAGGGCCCTCCAGAGGCTCGTAAAGGGGGGGAAAATGGCCATTTCGATCCGACACTCCTGTAGGGCCTGTTTTACCCCCGTATCCTTCGTGATTTTCGCTTCCAGCTCCGAGAGAAACTTGCCGGTTGCGGCGATCCCGTGGTACATCTTCCAGTTTCCGGCGATCAGCTTCGTTCTTCCCATGGGTTTTCCCTGAGCCTAGTCCAGGAGGAACGGCTGGATACCCGGCAGGGGAAGCCCTTCAAAAAATTCAAGGCTCGCTCCTCCCCCGGTCGAAACGTGGGTCACCTTGTCGGCAAACCCCATGGAATTCACCGCGGCAGCGGTGTCTCCGCCTCCCACGACGGTCTGGCAGCCTGCCTTCGTTGCCTCCTCAAGGCTTTGCGCAACCTTCCGCGTCCCTTCTGCAAACAGCGGGTTTTCGAAAACCCCCATCGGTCCATTCCAGAGAACCGTGGAAGCTCGGGTGATCGCCGCAGAAAAGGCTTCGGCCGTCTTCGGGCCGATGTCGAGGCCCATGAGCGATTCCGGGATTTCCTTCGACGGGACGATCTCGACCGGTCCGCTGGAATCCGGCGAGCTTCCGGCCACGATGTCTTCAGGCAGTAGGACCTCGATGTTCCTGGAGGCGGCTTCGGCAAGAAGACCCTCTGCAAAACTGATCCGATCCTCTTCAACCAGGGATCGCCCGACTCGGTTCCCCTGGGCCCTCAGGAAGGTAAAGGCCATCCCGCCTCCGATGAGAAGCGTATCCACCCTCTCAAGGAGGTGGCCGATCACGCCGATCTTGTCCGAGACCTTTGCGCCGCCCAAAAGCAAGACGAAGGGGCGTTTTGGATGATCCCGAACCTGCCCGAGAATTTCGACCTCGCGGCAGAGGAGGTCCCCCGCGTAGGACGGCAGAAAGGCAGCGATTCCCTCCGTCGAGGCGTGAGCCCTGTGTGCGGCGCTGAAGGCATCCATGACGAAGGCGTCAAAGGGAGCCGCCAAGGCTTTTGCGAAGTCCGGGTCGTTTTTTTCCTCTTCGGGATGGAAGCGGACATTTTCGAGAACCAGGATCGAGCCTGGCCTCGCTTCCGAAACGGCCTCGCCAACGAGAGGCCCAATGCAGTCATCGACAAATCCGATATCCCACCCCGTGAGTTCCGCGAGACGATACGCCACAGGCCTGAGAGAGAATTCCGGGGAAACCTTGCCTTTGGGTCTACCCAAATGGGAAATCAGGCTGATCCTGGCCCCTTTCTCCAGAAGTCTGCGAATCGTCTCCAGGTGAGCGCAGATTCGGGTGTCGTCCGAAACGGCTCCATCGCCGCGCAAGGGCACGTTGAAATCGACCCGGACAAGGACCTTCTTGCCTTCCAGCCCCGTTTCGGGCAGGCCTTTCAATCTCATAGCTAAAGCCCCCTTGCGGCAACCAGGTTTGCCAGGTCCACAACCCTGCAGCTGTATCCCCATTCGTTGTCATACCAGGCCAGGACTTTAGCCAGATTCCCGACAACCATCGTCTGAGAGGGGTCAAAGAGCGAGGAAGCGGAATTCCCGGTGAAATCGACAGAAACCAGTTCCTCGTTGACGATGGAAAGGATCCCTTTCATGGGACCTTCGGCCCAGCGGGCCATCGCATCGTTGATCTCTTCCGCGCTGGCCTCTCGTGCGAGGACTGCCGTCAGATCCACGATCGAAACGTCCGGGGTCGGAACCCGAAGCGCAATGCCGTTCAGCTTCCCTTTCAGTCCAGGAATGACCCGGCCGATGGCCTTTGCCGCTCCCGTGGTCGTCGGAACGATCGACATCGCCGCCGAACGGCCCCTTCTCCTGTCCTTGTGCGTGTGATCCAGGATGCTTTGGTCGCTTGTATAGGCGTGCGCCGTCGTCATGAGACCCCTTTCGATTCCGAATTCTTCCTGCAGGACTTTGGCCACCGGGGCTAGGCAGTTCGTCGTGCAGGATGCGCACGAAAGGACATGATGGTTTTTCGGTTCGTAATCCTCTTCGTTGACCCCCATGACGATCGTGCAGTCGTCGTCCTTCGCCGGAGCCGTAATGATGACCTTTTTTGCACCTGCCTTCAGGTGCAGTCCAGCACCGGCCTTGTCCCGAAACTTGCCTGTCGCCTCAATGACGATGTCGACCCCGAGGGACTTCCAGTCCAGTTTCTCCGGATCGGCTTGCGCAAGCACCTTGACGGGGGTTCCGTCGATGACGATTGTGTCCCCGTCGACCTGCACGCTACCTGGAAAACTTCGATGCACCGAATCGTACTTGAAAAGGTAAGCCAGATCCTCGATCGGAACCGGCTTGTGATTGATTGCCGCGATCTCGACATTCCCTTCGTGCCCATGCTGGAACAGGGCTCTCAGGGTCAGGCGGCCGATCCTACCGAAACCGCTGATTCCCAGCCTGACCTTAGCCATTCGGCTCCCCTCCTCCTTCGTACAAATCCATTGTTTGATTGAACGGAACCCACGCGAAAAGGGTATAGCCTCAGCCATACCCTTTCTCTCGAATCCTATCAAATTTTAATCCGTTCCGCCAGGGAAATCAAGAAAAGCTTTCTCCGTCCACCCGAAGGCTCACCTCTGCTGCAGGAGAAGGTCTTCCTCCATGACCCGCAGGATTTCTCCCATGCTTGCCGCGCTCAGGACATCCCCGTGAGGGAGGTAGGGCATGCTGCCGTCGAACACTTCGGCAATTCCGCCGAGACACCCCTGCCTCAGGTGCGCCGTGAAGGGGCGGATGAAACACCAGGCAATATCGCTCCTCTTCGGGTTATACCGCATGTAGGCCGTCACGAACTGCCCCAAAAGCCACGGCCACGCCATTCCGCGGTAACGGGCCTTCGCTTTCTGGTCGGATCTTCCCTCGAACCTTCCCTTGTATTTGTCATGATGGGGATCGAGGGTCCTCAGGCCGTAGGTCGTCACGAGCTCGTTCCAACAGACTTCCACCACCGATCGACCGATCTCGGGAGGAAGGGGTGAACTCGGGAGAGAAACCGCCAGGATCTGATTCGGACGAATTACGTCATCCTTCTTCTCCCCATCCACCGAATCGTACAGGAACCCTCCCTCAGGGTTCCAGAAAGTCCGTACAAACGATTCCCTGGTCCGGTCCGCCTGTTTCCCGTACTTTTCCGCATCTTCCGGCAGGCCAAGCCCCTCAGCGAAGCGCTCCATGGCCCGCAAGGCGTTGTACCAAAGGGCATTAAACTCCACCAGCTTGCCGCAACGAACCACAACGGGGCTACCGTTCACGGTTCCTTCCATCCAGTGCCGCTCCGGGTCCGGTTTTTCAAGGACAAGGAGATCTTCCTCGCAATGCAGGTCCAAGGCCCGAATTCCCGTTTCATACCGGGAGACCATCTCCACCAGGATTTCCCAGTTCTTTTCGGCAAATTCCAGGGAACCCGTCTTCTCGGTCAGTTTTTCCAGCGCATAAAGGAACCAGAGGCCTGCATCCGCACCTTTTAGGAGTGCATGTCCGGTTGAAGTATCGATTTCGCTCGGCATGACCGCATCGTTTAGACGGGCCAGGTCAAGCCAGCGGTTGAGAACTTCCTCTGCATCCCGGTAGCGCCCCAGCGATAGGGTCAGTCCGGGAAGGGCGATGAAAGTGTCCCGAGCACGTTCGCAAAGGGAAGGGTACCCGGAGAACAAGGTTGTCCCCCGGTCCTTCCCCGAAGCAAACAGGTGGAGCGCCGTCCGTGTCAGATCCCTCACCGCGGAGGATTGCCCTGCAGGCTCGATCTTTCCGAAACGGCTCTGCTGGTTTGCAATCGCATCCTTCTCGAAAGCCTCGATCTGATCGACGGAAGGATGGAAGGGTTCCGAGGAGAATACCACGTAGGCCGTCTCCCCTTCGGCCATTTCGATCGACAGGGAACCCGGGGACCATAGGTCCTCCGTCGAGGGAGCGGAAATCTCGTCGTTCTCGTAGAGGAGGTGGTCATGCCAGTAGGCCTTGGGGTGCCACTCGCCTTTCGGGAAAGAAAGGAAGCTGCTCATCTGACGGCCGTTCACCAAGATCCCGTTGGAAGCGAAATCCGCATGGAAGGAGTCTTCCGCGGATTTCGACCGGACTTCCGTGTAGAGGCGATGGGCAAAAAGAGGCCTCACTTCCAGCTGGATTCGGTCAGGGCTCGCCAAAAGCTCATACTTTACGATGCAGGCGTCCTTTCCTTCGGGCATGAAAACCGTTTTCCTCATCAGCAGGCTGTGTACGACAAAAAGGATACTGGGCAGGGGGTTGGAATGGAATTCCTGGATGTAGCGAAACCCGTCGGGGAAAATGACGTCCTTGTATCGGTTCGTCGAAAGTTGGTATTTCTTCCCTCGGGTGAAGAGAGTCTCCTCCACTTTGCTGACAAGAACCCTGTGCTGAGCGCAATCCTGGGGCCGGACGACAAGGAGCCCGTGTTCCCTTCTCGTGTTCGATCCAGCCACCGTCGAGAAACAATAGCTCCCGCGGCCGTTTGAAACGAGATATTCGCGCCCGGCCCCCTTTTCGTAGGTGTTGACATCAGCTTTCCCAAGGTACATGGCAACCATCCCCCTTCACGGTGTTCTCCAAAAGTCTCCCCAAGCGGCTCCATCTATATTCTACTGTACTTTTCGTCACGGGTCTCGAGAGTAGTTGCCCCAGCTCGCGAAGGGACACGCTCGGATTTTCCAGCCTTGCCGTCACGAGCTCCCGGTAGGAAGGAGCCAACCGTTCGAACAGGCCGGACGCGCAAACCCGTTCGGCCAGTTCCATCTGCCGCTCTGCAGCGTCGAGGCTTTTCCGGATGTTTGCCGAATCGCAATTGACCAGCTTGTTCGCCCTGTCCCTCATGGACCGCATCAATGACCTTTCTTCAAGTGCCAAACTGGCTCCGACGAGCCCGATGCCCGAAAGAAAAGCAACGATTTGGCCCTGGTCACGGATCAGCAGATCGGCATGAAAAGAACGGAGCCGCTCGGTAAACCTAATTCCGGCGATCTTCAGCAGTTGGGCGGCTTTCTCCCCGACCGGCCGTTTCTTTTTTTCGAACCGGAACACGAGATAATACCCTGTCTGGGGAAGGTACAGGGAGCCCAGCCCTCCCAAGATCCCTCTCAGCCAGGCCGACCGGACCCCCACAGTGCTTTCCGTCGAAAGGCCAAGATTCCCCAGTGCTTTTTCCACCATGGATCGCGGGATTTCGAGCGATGGAACCCCCTTGAGATCCGGTGGAAGTTTCAGGAAAGACCCAAGCTCTCCCTCCTCTTTCCAAGTCCCCGCATTCCAGAGTTGATGCAGGCGTCTGAACAGAAAAATCCGCCTGGAGAAGAGGGCCGTCCAGCCTTTCTCTTCCCTTTCTTTCATGGACAAAAGCAGGGCACCGACTTCTGCGTCAGCCTCTCCTGCCCCGTTAATGGGAGCGGTCAGCCATTCATCCCAAAGTTTTTCCGCGATCGCGTTCATCGTCCCAGTTCTTTCGCCTCACGCGCCACCTTCATGATCGCTTCCGAAACCCTCTGGGTCTGATGCCGGACAAGCCCCTCCGGCGTGATTTCCAGGAAATCTCCTCGAACCACCTGGACTCTCGATTTCGTCAGTCGCGCTTCCTCCCGTTCCTTCAGGATCACGGGTTCGGATCCCGTTTCGCGGTACCGCCGCAGGATTTCCTTCGGAACTTCCGTTTCATTGACAAGGACGATATCAGGGTATTGCCCGAGGACTTCCTTGATCCATCGGACATGGTCGTAAACGGAAAAACCGTCCGTTTCCCCTGGCTGGGTCATCACGTTCGCAACGTAGATTTTCGGGGCTTCGGCCAGCCGTACCGCTTCTGCCACTCCCTGAACGAGCAGGTTCGGCAGAATGCTTGTAAACAGGCTACCGGGACCCAGCACGATCACCTCGGCTTCCCGGATTGAGTCCACCACTTCCTGCAGGGGCTTGGCATCCGCGGGTTCCAGATGCACTTCGGTGAGTTCACGGCCATGACGGGCCACATCCAGCTCTCCGCGGTACCGGTTCCCTTTCGCATCCACTCCTGCGATCGACACGGCCTCAGTCGTAACAGGCAGGACTCTGCCGCGGATCGCGAGGAGCTTGTTCATCTCTTCCACGGCCAGGCGAAAATCCCCAGCCAGTTCTGTTGCCGCCAGCAGCACGAGGTTGCCCAAGCTATGTCCCGCCAATTCTCCCTTGTCGAAACGAAAGCTTAGGAGCCTGTTCAAGGCGCTGTCGTTCTCCGCCAGGGCAATGATGCAGTTTCGGACATCACCGGGTGGCAAAACACCCCACTCGATCCTGAGACGACCCGAGCTGCCCCCTTCGTCCGTCACCGTGACAATGGCCGTTATATTGCGCGTGTAGGCCTTCAACCCCTTGAGCAGGGTGGAAAGGCCCGTTCCTCCTCCCAGGGCGACCACACGGGGCCCCGCACTCAGCCGGAAACCGATGGCACTGGACATGATTTCGGCTAAGCCGCGTCTTTTCCGGATCAAACGCCGCATCCAGATAAAAACCGCACCCCCCCCGATCAGCAGCCCGATCGAAAATGGACCCAGCCATTCCGTGGTTACCATGTCTGCTCCCTTTCGATATCACGATGGCGGACGACGCAGGAATATCCCGACAGTTCCAGCATGGAGGCGAATGCTTCCACCACTGCTACCGAACGGTGCCTTCCCCCCGTGCATCCGACCGCGATGTGGATCTGTGTCTTCCCCGTCCCCTCGTACAGAGGGAAGATAAACTCGAAGAGATCTCGTTGCCTCAAGAGAAAATCGGTCGCAGCGCTCGAGGCTTTGAAGATGTAGTCGGCTACAGCCGAATCCTTCCCGCTCATGGCTCGCAGGTCTGGTTCGTAATAGGGATTCGTGAGGAACCGAACGTCCACGAGATAGTCGCAATCCTGGGGGATCCCGTGCTTGTAGCCAAAGGAGGTCAGGAACACGGTCAAGCGCCCGGGAGGAGTTCCAAGGCTTTCGAGAACACGCCCCCTCAAATCGGAAAGGTTCAAACCCGTCGTGTCGAGGACGACGTCCGCGGCTTCCTTGAGCGGGGCCAGGCTTTCCCTTTCCTTCTGAATGCCCTCCAGCGTCGAAAGACCGGGCCCCAAGGGATGGCGCCTCCTCGTGCATTCGTAACGCCGGATCAAAGCGGAATCAGACGCATCCATGAAGATCAGCTTGACGCTTGCCAGCCTTCGCCTCAGGCTGTCCAGCACTGCTTCGAGATCCCTCAAGAGTTCGTCTCCCCGAATGTCGACAACCGCCGCAACTCCGTGAAGGACCGCTGCACGGTGCTTCCCCAGCACTTCGACAAGCTGGGGCAGGAGAGAAGGGGGGATGTTGTCGATGGCAAAAAAGCCCTGGTCTTCTAGGATGTGGAGGGCAGTGGACTTCCCTCCCCCAGACATCCCGGTGATGATCACGACCTTTTCAACGAAGGAACCTGTCGTCTCCGGCATGGCACCCCTTCTTCCAGGTGTGAGAATGGCCGTGCAAGGCGCAATCTCCTTCCCAGCCGTTCAGGATTTCGACGGCGTGCCGTAAAACGCCTCCGATTGCATCAAAACACTGGCGTGCCCCTCTTTCACTTCCAGGAAAGGAGATCAGCAGGCAGCTGCCTCGGGTGACCGCGAGAGCACGGCTTAGGATCGAACGGTCAAACAGGGGTTCGGTTTTCCTCCGCATCGCTTCCCCGAGCCCGGGGACGATCCTGTCCCCTACGTCCACCAGGGCTTCCGGAGTGACATCCCTTCCGGAAAGCCCGGTCCCGCCCGTGACGAGGACGAGATTGAGCCTTTCCCGGTCCGCCCAGTCCCGGAGGGTTTCGGCAATAAGGGCCCTCTCATCCGGGACAATGGCCCGCCTGGAAACAACCGCTCCAAGAGGAATGACCAGTTCCTCCAGTGCCGGACCCGCCGTGTCGACCCTTTCCCCCCGGCTTCCCTTATCGCTGACGGTGAGGACCCCAACCTTGATGGGCCTTTGAAGTGCTGCTTTCTGAGAAAGCGATACGAATCCTCCCTTGATCGGCTTCAGCCGGAAGCATTTTTCAAGAGGTTCTTCGACCAGAAGAACCGGGCCGTCCTTTTCGAGGGAGATGAAATGCCCTTCCTGAATTGGACTATCTGAAGAAAACAGGATCTGCCATTGTCCCTCCCCCAGGTCTTCCAGGAAACCTGGGCCGGAACCAAAAATCTCGGCTGATTTCCCGTTCACCAGGCAATCTCCCCTGCTCCCCAGGTGGAGGTAGATCATCGATAATCCGCCCGCCGATTTCTTCCCCTCGAGAAACCCGATGACCCGCATCCTTCACACCCCTTCTGAAACCTTGTACTCGCCGCTTTTGCCGCCTTTTTTCATGAGGAGGCGGATGTTCCTAATTTCGATTCCCTTGTCCAGCGCCTTGCACATGTCGTATACGGTCAGGGCGGCAACGGAAACCCCCGTCAAGGCTTCCATTTCCACACCCGTTACCTCTCGGGCCTTGACATGACATTCTACGCGGATCGCTTTCCGATCCGGGACAAGGTGGCAGCGAACGCTCGCTTGGTCAAGACGAATCCCGTGGCACAGGGGGATCAGCGAAGCCGTCCTTTTCGCTCCCTGGATTCCGGCGAGTTCCGCAATCTTCAGGACATCTCCCTTCCGGATCCGATTTTCCAGGATCGCATCGTATACACTTTCCGGCAGATGAACCCAACCTTCCGCTACCGCTTCCCTTTCGGTTTCGGGCTTCCCCGAAACGTCGACCATTACGGGGTGCCCTTCCGCATCCAGGTGAGTCAACTCTCCCATTCCTCATCCTCCAATCTGGGACATATGCCGGGTCGAGGCGGAAGCTTCCTTCCAGCATTTCGGCTTTCTTCCCGCTTCGGCAAGGATCAGCCCTCGGACCGCTTCCAGGTCTCCTTCGCGGAGCGCCTCTCTCAAGGAAACGCCCTCAGGGCTGAAAAGGCAACTCCGAAGCTCTCCGGTTGCGGTTATCCTCAACCGGTTGCAGGTTTCGCAAAAGTGGTGACCTACAGCAGCGATGATGCCAAGCCTCTGCCCCGTTTCCGCGTGAACGAGGTATCGAGCCGGGCCCACGGGAATTCCATGGTTCGGACTCCTGCGGGCTTTCGTTTCCGGTATCCACTTTTCCGGTTCCGGGAGGGACTTTAGAATGTCGTCTGCAGGAATGAACCGATCCCGGCTCCAAACGGACTCGTCCAGGGGCATGAATTCGATCAGCCTCAGAACAGCGCCGCAGGATTCGGCAAATTTGAGGAGGGCCGGGATTTCTTCGTCGTTGAACCCCCGCATAAGAACCGTGTTGATCTTGAGGGGAGTGTCGGATCTGGCCTTGAACGCGCGAATTCCTTCCAGGACATCGTCTAACGAACCGCAACGGGTCAGAAACCTGAACTTCTCAGGGTCCAAGGAATCCAGGCTGACATTCAGGCCTGCGAGGGGGATCGCCGACAGTTCCACCGCCATTGAATGCAAAAGGGACCCGTTTGTCGTCAGCGCCACGTGGAGAGCCGGGATTTCTTCATGGAGGCGCCTGAGGAAGTCGGGCAGCCCCTTTCTGACCGTGGGTTCCCCGCCGGTGACCCGGATTTTCCTGACTCCCATCTCGTGAAGCAGGCGGCACAGGACCAGGATTTCCTCGTAGGAAAGGATCTTTTCGTGGTCGAGCCAATCGACTCCCTCTTCCGGCATGCAGTAGCGGCACCGGTAGTTGCAGCGATCCGTAACCGAGAGCCTGACGTAATCGAGCCTTCGGTTGAAAGAACCCATCAATCCGGCCATCGATATCCTCCCATAGCTTCAACGCCACTTCTCCACTCGGGATCCCGGATTGACTCCAGAACCGCCCTTACCCCGGGATGCTCCAGGTACTTTTCCGGGATGACCAGCTCGAAGGGTTCCCAGGCCATCGTCACGAAGTCCAGCCCGAAAGCATCCGCAGCGGCCCGAATGCCGAGAGCCGCATCTACGACTCCCGAAGCCACTCGGCTTGCTGCATCCAAGTGGGTCATGGCCTGGGTCGCGTATCCGGCAATCTTCGACCTGTCCAAGCCCGCCTCGAGAAGGAACCAGTCCAGGAGGATCCGAGTCCCGGCTCCCGCTTGACGGTTCACAATCCGGATCCTCTTTTCTGCGAGGTCCTCTATCCTTGAAAGTCCCATGGGATTTCCTTTCGCCACCAAAAACCCCTGCTCCCGATAATATAGGAGCTTTCGAACCCAGGAATCGCCGTTCGAGAGATCCTCGATAAACGCATCGTTATACCGGCCGGTCTTCCCGTCCAACAGATGGCAGGCCGCCAGGTGCCCCTCTCCCCGGGCAAGGGCCGCAAGACCACCGAGGCTCCCAACCGAACGGATCGCAAGGTCGGCCCCCTTTTTCCGAACGGGCGTTACGATCCGGGTAAACGCCGGATCGTCCGACCCTTGGAAAAGGGCCCTACTTGACCAGGGAACCGTTCGTTTGAACCACACGTTGACCCCGGTCCCTTTCGGACATTCGACCTTTTCCGAGGGCAAGAGGACGTACCCGTCAGCCTCATGCATCGACCCCATGGTCGATGCCCCGGAAGAAAGGATCCAGAAGGTTTTTCTCCCTCCCACTTCCACGGCCTTCACCCTCAGCCACTCTTCGGTTCCCGCCGGGGACGAATGGGGCAGCATCATCTCGCATCGTAATTCTTCCCGTGCCCGCAGTGCCCGGCGCAAGATCTCTTCCGGTTCCATCCCACCGACCGGCACACCGGACATAGCGAAAGTGGCCGGGGCCACCAGGCTCCAGGCGGCGACTGCCGCCGACATGGGGAATCCGGGGATTCCGAAGACCAGGGTCTTTTCTATCCTGCCAAAGAGAGCCGGACGCCCCGGTTTCATCCGGACCCACCTGAACAGGATTTCACCCTCTGAGGCAATCACGTCGGCTGTGTGATCCCTTTTCCCTTTCGCCGTCCCGGCACCGATCAGGACCAGGTCGTAGCGCTCCGCCGCCGCCTTCAGCTTTTCCTTGATGAGGTCCGGCGCATCGGGCAAAACGGGGTGAATGTCAAGGTCCAGTCCCCATTCTTTAAAAATCCCCTTTATTAAGGCGGAATTGGTTTCGGGAACTTTTCCCTTCGGTTCCTCTTCGGTTTCCAACCATTCGCTTACCGGGAAAATCTCGTCTCCGGTCGGGATGAAAAGGCATCTCGGAAGCCGAAAGACAGGGATCTCTCCGATCCCCGCCCCCAGGAGAAGCGCGATCATGGGAGGGTCAACCCTTTCTCCCCAATGGGCAATGACCTGCCCTTTCATGACGTCCTCCCCTACCGGACGGACGTTCGCCCCTGGAGGGAGCGCTTTTGAAATGAGGAGATCGCCGTTCTCCGCCATGGCGGTATCCTCTACCATCACCACGGAATCGCACCAATCCGGCAAGGGGCCGCCGGTATTCACCCAAAGGAAGCGATCCTGGGGGAGTCGCACAACAGTGGCCGGAGTCGCACGTCCCGTTTCGGCCGACTTCAGGGCAAAGCCGTCCACGGCGGAAGCGGCATAGTGCGGAACGTTTCGACGTGAAAGGACATCCTCGGCCAGGAGGAACCCCAGCCCTTCCTCTGCGGGAATTCGAGCAACCTCCGGAAACCCTGCCTCCCGTACCGCTTCGAGGATGATCTTTCTTGCTTCAGGAAGGCTGACGTGTTCCTTGCAAGTCCTTACCATTGCAAAACCTCCACTCTCTCTCCCTTCCTGCGCGTTTCCTCGTTTTCCGCAAGGCGCACAAGAGCGTTCGCATTCTTCAGAACGGAAACGTACCCGGATTTACCCGGCATGGGCTTGGCTTGCCCCCCTGAAAGGAAGGCAGGAACGAATTCTTCCGTACCCGCTTTCCCGAAAAGGTCACCGGCCAAAACCGCCTCCGAGGATTTCAGCGGACTTTGAGCCCCTGCCAGTGCCGAAAGCAACGGGAGTAAAAGGGTGATCGCAACGACGGAACAGGAGAGGGGATGTCCCGGCAGCCCCAAAAGCAGCCTCCTCTCCGGCATACAGCCGGCGATGAGAGCCGGTTTTCCGGGGTTCATGTTGATCCCCCTCACGAGGAGCCCTGGAGGAGGCAGATTTTCCATGATCTCTGAACAGAAATCCCTGACGCTCACCGAGGAACCCCCGCTCAAAAGAACGATGTCGTTTTCTTCCATGGATTCCCGGACCGCTTCTCCAAGCCGGTCCCGGATGTCCGGCACGATCCCGAGGCGTTTTGCCTGGAAACCGTACCGTGCCAAGAGGAATTCCAGGAACCAGGCATTCGCGTCCCTGATCTTCCCAGGAGGAAGAACAGGCGTTTCGGCGGGAACGATCTCATCCCCCGTCGAGAGGATGCCTATCTTCAGGTCGAGGCGTTCAACCGTACAGATCCCCAAGGTCGCCAGAATTCCGACATTCCGGTCATCCACGAGATCACCCGCACTCAGGATCACTTCGTTTTGCCGGATTTCCTCCCCGCGGAAAACGAGATTCTCACCCGACTGGAGAGCCTTTCGAACTTCCAGCCAGGCTCCTGCCTGCACCGTGTCCTCCACCATGACAACCGCATCGGCTCCCTCGGGAATCATTCCCCCCGTGTGGACGAGAACACACTCCCCTTCCGCGACTCGCTTCTCGGTCTGCTCTCCCATCAGGATCTCCCCGGTGATCCGAAGGAACACCGGAGCCGTGTCAGAGGCACCAGCCACATCCTCCGACCTTAAGGCATAACCGTCTCGAGTACTGCGGGTGAAGGGAGGATAATCTACCGGCGACACCAGGTTCAAACCGCATCTCTTCCCCATCGCTTCCTGCAGAGGGACGGAGCGGGTTTTCAAGGGCCAGGGAAACCCCAACGCCTCGGCCACGTGTTCAATCGCTTCTTTTCTCGAGATCAGTTCTTTTGCAAAACCGGACATCCTAAGAACCTCCACCCGCCTTGTGTGTTTCAACGAGTCCTTACGATCAGAACGGGATAGCCTTTATCGCCCAGCTCTTTCGCTAGCTTTTCGGCCGCCAGACGCTCATTCCCGGCCTGGACTACGACTTTCGTCAACGGTGTTTCCCCGTTTGCCGCCTCGATCGTACCAACCTTGAAGCCTTCCTGCCGAAGCTTCTTGACCAGGTTTTCCGCATTCCCGCGTTCCTTGAAGGCTCCGACCTGCACGCCCCAGGTTTCTTTTCCGGCCGCTCCCGTTCCTGTTTGGGTGCCCAGTTTCTCGGTTTCAGTCTTGGCCGGCGACGTTTGCGGTTCCGACACGGCAGCCGGTTTTCCTCCGGTTTTGACGGCGACCGGTTTGACAACCGGTTTTTCCTGAGCTGGCTTCGGCTTCGAAGTCGATTCCGATTTCGGCAACGGACTCCCTTCCGGAACTGCCACCACCGTTTCTTCCGCTTCTCCGCTTAAGGGAGCACGGCTCCCTTCCTGAACCGTCACGGAACCGCTTTCAACTGTCTGTTCCGCAACAATCGGAGGAGTTTCGACCTTGGCAGACGGGAAGAAGAAAAGGCGGATTCCGAGAACAAGAACTCCGACAGCCACGAGACCTACAATTGGAAGCATGAAGTGGCCGAAACCGAAACTCGTTCGGCGGGATCGGCTCCTGCGGTTCCTTCGCGAAGGTAGACGCCTCTGCGGACGCGGGGGCACCCCCTCGGGGTTCGCCTCGTCATCCCCCAATTCCCATTCTTCGGATTCAGGAAGCATTGGTTTTCCCCCCTTTTCTTTTTTCAACAAGGGTTTCCATCAAATCCAGGATTTCAGGGCCGCCCCAGGAGAGTCGATATTCCAACTCGGCTTCCCGCAGGCTCGAAAATCGGACATCGCAGCTCCTGCCCAATTTTCCCGAGATCGCGGATTTCAAGATGCGACACCGACTCTCTGCCTCCGCGGTTCCGACGAAGGACTGGGTTTCCCATGGCGTTCCCGGCTTGGGAACAAAGACGTTCACGGAAAGCGAAACCGCAAGGCGCAATTCTTTCCGGATCGATTCCGCAAGAGTGGCGATCGCAATGAGATCCTCTTCCGTTTCTGTCGGTAACCCTACCATGAAGTAGAGTTTCACTTTTCGTATCCCTTCGCTGGACGCCATTTCAAGCTTGTCGAGAATCTGCATGTTTGTGAAGGCTTTTCCGCACCGCAACCGCAACCGGTCCGACCCCGCTTCCGGTGCGATGGTGAGGCTTTCTCGCCGCGAACCCCTCAGTGCTTTTACCATCCTCCTCGTCAGGTTGTCGATCCTCAGGGAGGCAAACGAAACCCCTTTCTTCAGCCTTTCAAGGGTATCAAGCAACGGTTCCAGCCCCGGATAATCCCCCGCTTCCGGGGTAACTAGCCCCACCTGGGTAAAAGGAACCACCGGGGCAAGACGTTCAACGGTTTCAATTACCGTTTCGACCGGCCTCTGCCTGAGGGGCGAAAAGCAGGAAGGCAAAACGCAATAGGGGCACCCCCGAGCACACCCTCTTTGCAGCTCAAGGAGAAGGGTCCTTCCAAAGACCGAGTTCGGAGAAATCCAGATGCCGTGTCCCAGGGTTTGTTGGCAGGGCGTCTTTGCGACTCGTTTTGTCCCGTTTTTGAGAAACTCAAGCGCCCTCTCCTCACCCAAGGCCGGAACCAGGATGGAAGGGTGCTCGTCTAGGGCTTCCAGGATCGAATCTCGGCCGTCCTCTCCATGAGGTTGGCCCCGGAAACAGCCGACAAGATGGGGAATAACAGGCTCCCCATCCCCGAGCACGATAAAATCGGCAACGGCGAGCAACATCGCCGGGTTTATCGAAGTAAAAGCCCCCGCCGCTCCGATCAGCGGGAACCTTCCTTGCTTTCGCTCTTTTGCCCTTGGCGGGATTCCAGCCTTGGCCAGTATTTCAAGAAAGTTCAGGGCATCCGGCTCATAGGCGAGACTCGCCGTGATGATAGGAAAGTCCTGCAGGGGACGGCGGCTCTCCAAGGAAAGGTTGAGGATCGGCGAAAGAAAAAAACGCTCTACGCCAACCCCCAACTTTTTTAAATGGTAAAACGCGTAATGAAAGCCGAGGTTCGCAATCCCCGTTCCGTAATCCGAAGGAAAAACCAGAGCCCAGGAGGGATCGCCCCCCCGCGGCAGCGGAAGCACATTGACCTCGTTTTGGGTGACGGGTTCCCAATCTCTGCCGAACCGGGCAGCTTCACGATAGGGAGGAAGCCGCCTATATCCCTTCAAACCGCCGGCGCCCCCCTCCGACCGGTCAGTCTCCAGCCTTCCGCCGTCGGATAACGGAAGGGATATCCAGGTGGTTCGTCGGCACTCCGCTGATCTTGAAAAGGTCCTCTTCCTGTGAAGAAGACCGCACCTCGGCCTCTTCGAGATCGATCCGGTTCTTCTTGACTCGGGGGGTTGCCGCCTGAACCGGTTGAGGTGTTGCAGTCCTGCGGACAGTCTCGATCTTTCGGGTTTGGACAGGAACGACAGCCTGTTCCGAAAAACCGGTCGCGATGACCGTTATCTGTATCTTCTCCCCCATCGAAGGATCGACCACGTTGCCCCAGATGATTGTCGCATCCTCGTCCGCTGCCTCGGTAATCACGTTGGCAGCCTGGTTGATCTCGTGGATCCCCAGGCTCGGACCTCCCGTCACGTTGAACAGGACTCCCTTTGCTCCGGCCATCTGAGTTTCCATCAAGGGGCTATTGATTGCTGCCCTCGCCGCGATTTCTGCCCTACTCTCCCCTTCCGCCTCGCCGATCCCCATGATCGCTGAACCCGCATTGCTCATGACCGTACGGACATCGGCAAAGTCCACGTTCACCAGGCCGGGGCGGAAAATCAGGTCGGTTACGCCCTGCACGGCCTGCCTCAAAACGTCATCCGCCAACCGGAAGGCATCGCAAAGGGCCGTTTTGCAATCGGAAATCTCCAGCAGCTTGTCATTGGGAATGACGATCAGGGCGTCTACCTTGTCTTTCAGGTTTTCGATCCCGGCTTTCGCCTGCAAGAGCCGTTTCTTGCCCTCGAAGGAGAAGGGGCGGGTGACGACCGCAACGACAAGAACCCCCATTTCCTTCGCAACTTCCGCGATGACCGGGGTCGACCCCGTTCCGGTTCCGCCTCCCATTCCGGCCGTCAGAAAAACCATATCGGTTCCCTCGAGGATTTGGCGAATCTCTTCCCTGGATTCCTTCGCAGCCTTCATCCCGACCTCTGGATCCGCCCCCGCTCCGAGGCCTCGGGTCAATTCCTTCCCCAGGACGATCCGTACATCCGCTTCCGAGGTCTGAAGGTGTGCCATGTCCGTATTGGCTCCAACGAACTCCACGCCGACAAGCCCGCTACGAGCGATATGGTTCAGCGCGTTGTTTCCGCCACCGCCGATTCCCATCACCTTGATGACTTCCCTGAATGGACGGCTCGCTTTCTCAATTTCAAAAATGTCGGCCATGCCGTTCGCCTCCTGCAGGATCCAGAATGGTCAAAACAAATCCTTCACGGATTTCCGGATATTTTCCATCACGGCTTTGAGTGCCCCGTTCCCGGCTCGTTTCTTTCCGTTCCCGGCATTGATGCCTCCCCTGCCCGTACGCCTGATCCGGCCTCCTGAAACGGATCCTTCAAGAGGGAGGTCCGATTCGATGTACCGGTAGGGATTCCGCTCCTTCTCCAGGACGTACCTAATGATCCCGGCTCCACTGGCGTATTCTTCGCTGTCCATACCGGGAGGCATACGGCCGGCGTCAAGGGGCCCGGCAACCCGAACGGGCAAGTCGAGCAGTCTCGACACGTAGGCATCCAGACCGGCCAACCTTGAAACTCCTCCGGTCAGAACAATTCCACCCGGCAGCATGGAAACACCGGATTCCTTCAGTTCGTTTTCCACCAGGGAGGAAAAGAGTTCGTCAAGCCGGCAGGCGATGACCTCAACCACTTCACGGGTGCTGAAGGACAGGATCTTCCCCATGCTTTCGATTTCGATCTTTTCGTTTTGCCCGAAGCTTTCCGGTGAAAGGGAAACGCTTTTTTTCAGGACATCTGCGCGGCTGATCGGAATCCTCAGCACACAGGCCAGATCGTTGGTGATATGGTCGCCTCCCACAGGAATGACAGAAAGCCTCCTTGGCCTTCCCTCGGAAAAAACCGAGACCCCCGTAGTCCCCCCGCCCAAATCGACAACAGCGACCCCTGCCATGGCTTCTTCGTTGGAAAGGCATCCCAGGGAACTTGCAAGGGGCTTCATGACCAGCCCGGTGACATCCAGCCCGGCCTTGCTCACGCAGTTCACGACATTCTGGATCACGGCCGTCGGAACGATGATCGACTGGAGTTCCACCTCAAGCCTGACTCCCGTCATGTCCAAGGGGTCGTCGATCCCAGGATGCCCATCCAGTGTATATTCGACAGGGATCGTGTGGAGGATGCAGCGATTCAAAGGAACGGCGATCTCCGATTGCGCAGCCTCGATGATTCGGTCTACGTCTTCGATCATCACTTGTCTAGCGGAACGACCGAGAGAGATCATTCCCCGCGTTCGAACGCTCGCCGATTCTGCTCCGGAGAAGGCCACCGCGACTTCTTCGATCCCCAGCCCAACCATGCTCTCGGCATCTTCAACCGCAGCCTGGATGGCTCGGGTTGCCTGGTCCAGGTTCACGATCATCCCTTTGCGGATTCCCATGGAAGGGGACTCGCCGACACCGATGATCTGGGCCTCGCCGGTACGAGAGTCCACTTCCGCGACGACCACCGCGATTTTCGTTGTTCCCAGGTCCAGACCGACCAGAAGATCGGGTTCGTCTTTCAATTCGATTCGCTCCCTTCCGGCCTTAGCCGCTTTCCGTCCGTTCCGTCAGGAGGAACAATCCGTGCAACGATCTTTCCTTCGTAGGTCGCATCGATCAGCAATGTCCCCTGTTTCGACAAATCCGGATCCCCTAGGATCCGGCGTACCGCGGCAAACACCGCTTCCCATTCTTTTGGATCGTCCTTCAATTCCAATTGTATCCTTTGATTGTTCCTTTGCGCAATCACCTTCAAAACCCGCTGTCCGCCCCTTGCGGAAACCATCGTCCGAACCCGGTTCCCCAGCCAGGTCTTCTCTGCCAGCCCCTGCTCCCATCGCCCGATTTCCGCGATCGGAAGGGCGGATTTCTGTACGGCCGAATCCCGCCGATTTGGATCGGTAAACGGATTCAGGAGCCCCTTCTCCCATTCCCAGGCCGGCAAACGGTCCCCTACCGCAGGAAGCTTCACTCCTCCAACCGAGAATCCTTTGGGCCAGATAAACCCTTCGAGGGAAAGGACGTATTGTTTTCCCTCGTACGAAATGGAAAGCCAGGGGAGGTAGGGCCTCACGGTAATCCCGATGCGCCCCCACCCGGGGCTCGTAACCCTGATCTCTGCAGGATAGCGTTCCTGCAGTTCGCGGGCGATCGCAGCTCTTCTCATCACGGGGATAACCCAGAAACGTCTTGAAAGGCTCCCGATCGAACTCCACAAGACGCTGTCGGGCAGGCTTTCCGGCGGCTCGATGGTCAGCTCGACCAGCCGGAGAAGTTGGTAATGGTTTTCCAGCCCGCAGAGGATGCCGAAAAAAAGGGCAAGCACCAGGAGCTTTCGGCCCGGGCCTCCCCTTTTAGTCCCACGGGCCACCGAGCAGGTTCACCTCCAGTTCCAGCCAGATGCCGCTCGCTTCGTAGACTTTCCGCCGGCAAGCCAGGATTAATTCCCAGATCTCGCTTGCGCTCGCTGAACCGCTGTTTTCGATAAAATTCGCATGGAGGGGGGAAACCCTTGCATTCCCGATCCTCATGCCCTTGCATCCCGACCGGTCCAGCAACAACCCTGCGGGTTCCCTTCCCGATCCCGGATTCTTGAAAACGCAGCCCGCCGTCTTGGCCCCGTGAGGTTGTCCCTTTCGAAGGGACCAGAACCCCTGGACCCTCTCTCGGATGAGATCCCGGTTTTCTTTCAGGAGCCTAAGCCCACAGCGGGTGACCAAGCGAACCCCGTCCCGCAGGGAACTGAACCTATACCGGAAGGAAAGTTCACGGGAGTCCCAGCGGCGTAGCGTTCCGTCTCCCTCCACTGCTTCCACCCACTCGACTCTCTCTCCGATGGAATCCTCGCCCGCTCCGGCATTGCACATGAGGGCCCCCCCGATGCTACCGTGGATGCCGGTTGCGAATTCCAGGCCGGAGAACCCGTAGGTGAGGCAGAAGTGAAGCAGGCGGCGGGTCGAACATCCCGCATCGGCTTCGAGAAGGAATGATCCATCTTTTCGCGGAAGGCAGGAAAAGCGGTTAATCTTCCCCATCCAGAGGGTCAGTCCGGGAAGCCCCGCCGGGTGAACCAGGATGTTGCTGCCTCCCCCAATCATCCAGACCGGCACGCCTTCTTCCCGGCAAAAGGCAAAAGCCCCGTGTGCCTCTTCGGCATTACGCGGGGCCAAAAACATTTCTGCGTTGCCTCCTGCCTTCCAGGTCGTCAGGGGAGCAAGAGGGACCTGCGGTTCAAGAGCGCAATTCAGCTTTCTTTCAAGCGCTGCAGGCCATTGCATCGGGAATGGGCTCTTGCTGTTCGAGACGGCTCATCAGCTGCTCACAAGCCGAATTGACATTGCCGGCGCCCAGCGTGAGGACCAGGTCGTCCGGCCGGGCCTCTCTGGCGATGCGTTCGACGGCTTCCGCGATGTCCGTGCACATCGTCACATGCTGGGCACCCTTTTCGATCATTGCCTGGCCGATCAGATCCGAGGAAACCCCGGGGATCGGATTTTCGTCTGCTGCATAGATGGGCAAGAGGAAAAGGCGATCCGAGTGGTTCAACGCATCGGCAAAGTCGCTGTAAAGGGCAGCGGTTCGAGTATAACGATGCGGCTGGAAAAGGGTGACGATCCGTCGGCCGGGAAAGATCGACCGGACTGCACGGAGAGTTGCGGCGACTTCTCTTGGGTGATGGCCATAATCGTCATACAGGTCGACTTCCCCCACGGAGCCCATGTACTGAAGACGGCGCTTTGCCCCCTTGAACGCTTTCAGTGCTTCACTGGCCGTCTCAAAGGGAACGTTCATGCAGGAGGATGCGGCACAGGCTGCCAGTGCATTCAGGACGTTATGTTCTCCCGAGACCTTGAGGGTCATCGATCCCTTGAGCCTGCCATGTTGAAGGACGTTGAACGACACTCCCCCGCCGGGGATATGTTTGACATCAACCGCTCCCCAATCCCACCCGGAGCCCCAGCCGTAGGTCATGAGAGAACCGTCGAAACCGGAAGCGCGATTCTGTTCGATCAGCCTCGCTGCGCCCGGGTCTTCGCCGCAAATGACGATGGATGAATCCTTCTTCCTGTTGTTGAGGAAGCGGTTGAAGGCCTTTTCGACCTCTTCCCTCGTCCGGTAATGATCTACGTGATCCCAATCCACGTTGGTAATGACGGAAACGTTCGTCCGGAAAAGCTCGAATGAACCGTCGCTCTCGTCCAGCTCGGCGACCATCGGAAGGCCGGCTCCCAGCCTTGCGTTGGCCCCGATGTCGCAGACTTCCCCGCCGATCGCAACGGTGGGCTTCAAGCCGGCCCGGTCGAGAATCAGGGCCGTCATCGACGAAGTGGTCGTCTTCCCGTGGGTTCCGGCGATGCCGACTCCAAACCGCTCGTTGAAAAGCGAGCTGAGGACCTCCGCCCGCCTCGCGATCTGGATTCCCCTCCTTCCGGCCTCGATCAGTTCCTCATTTCGCTCGGGGATCGCGCTGCTGTAAATGAGGAGATCCGGACAATACCGGTCCAGGTGCGCAGGGTCGTGTCCCAGGACACACTCCACCTTCCGGGCCAGAAGCTTTTCCATATAGTAGGAATGAGACATATCGCACCCTGAAACCTCAAATCCAAGTTCGGAAAGAAGCGCCGCCAGCCCACTCATTCCCGAACCTCCAATTCCAAGCAGGTGGACGTTCCTGATCCGGTCATGGCTCAGTTTGAGTCCATCCATTTCCCGTCTCTCCCTTCAAGAGTCCTGAGGATTTCCCTAAGAAAGCTCCGATTGATCCGCTCTGCCGCGACTCCCGGATCCGAGTGGCTTTTTTCGCCCATTGGATCCATTGACCCCAGCTGGTGAAGCTTTGAAACAAACTCCGTCCTGCCCTCCAGCACCTCATCCCAGACCAGTCCCTGTCCGACCTCGCAGAAAGCTCTCGCATTGGCGGACTGGTGATCGTCCCGAGAATCCGGCCAGGGAACAACCAGGGCCGGGATCGCCCAGGCACGCAGTTCGGACAAGGTCGACGCGCCTCCCCTGGCGATGGCAACATCCGCAAGGGAGTAGAGCGTTTCCATGTCCCAGCGGCGCGGTATCCCCCAGACTCTTTCCGACAGGTGATTATCCCCTTTTTCCTGTCCAACGACAAGAAAGTTCCATCCCCGAAAATCGGCAAGCCCGGAAATTTCTCCAACCTTTTCCTGGAGGGAGCGGCTTCCCAGGGAGCCGCCGAGCACAAGGCAATTCTTCCCGCCGGGGAAATCACCCAAGTTTAGTTTATTCCAAGCTTCCCGGCGAGGCAAACGCCTCATGGCCCGAATCGGGGTTCCGACCTCTACGTACCGGTTCTTTCTGAACGGATGGCAAGTTCGCCACCCAGTCAGGAGTTTCGCCCCGAACCGAACCCCCATACGAGTGACACGCCCGGCGACGGCATTCTGCTCGTGAACGATCAGGGGGATCCCGAACATCTTTCCCACAACCAGTGCGGGGAAGGAAATATATCCCCCGAACAGGACACAGGCCGATGGAGGTCTTTCCCTGAACAAGCGAACCATTTCCCCGAACGCCCTCGCAACCTGCAGCCACCGGTTTGCTGCGGCCCATCCCCGCGTTCCCACCGGCGATCCTTCGCAGGAAAGGAAAACCGGCTTCAATCCGGCACTGCCGTAGATTTCCCTTTCCAGGGGCCTGTTTCCAGCAACATAGACGATCTCCAGCCTCTCCACGGTTTCGGACAACCAGCGACCGAAAGAAAGGGCCGGGAAGATGTGTCCACCCGTTCCGCCCGCTACCAGGAAAAGGCGCTTCATCCCAGTCGCCGGCATCGGCTTAGCCTCAGGAGAAGCCCCACCCGTGCCCACATCATGACGAGGGAGCTCCCTCCGTAACTCAGGAAGGGCAAGGGCATCCCCGTTAGGGGAATTAGCTTCGTCACGCCGGCGACGTTGATGGCCATTTGGGAAAAGACGTTCAGGCAAAGCCCCCAGACAAGGCAGGCCTCAAACGTCCCCTCCAATCGGCGATAGTGGATGAACAGCCTGTAGAACCAGCAACCGAAGAGGGCAAGCACTGCGAGGGTACCGGCCAGCCCCAGCTCCTCGCCGATCGCCGCCAGGATAAAGTCGGTATGGGATGCAGGAAGGTATTTGAGTTTCTGGAGTCCCTGCCCGAGGCCCATTCCCCAAATCCCGCCGTTTGCAAACGCGACCAGCCCCTGGATTGCCTGGAAACCGCTCCCAAGCGGATCCGCCCAGGGATCGAGAAACGCTTCCAGTCGCCTCAACCGGTAGCCATGGGTGAAAATGAACGGGAACCCTGCCACGCCGATTCCTCCACCTAGCACGAGGGGAAGCGTCCAGCCATAAAGCGGGACGTAGATCCCCATAGCCAGAACGAAGACGAGAATCGTGCTCCCCATATCCGGCTGGAGGAGGAGCGGCACGGCTGAAATCGCCCACAAGATCCCGACTTTGACCAGGGCACCGGTTCGGGTTTCTCTCTCCCGGGATTCAAAGAGTTTTCTGCTGGCGTGGATCGTAAAAGCAAGGAAGAGGATATCGGCAGCCTGCACCGTGACAAGCCCCAGGTTGACCCAACGCCTGGCTCCGCCCGCCGTCACCCCCGTTAGGGGAAGGAGCGGCAGGAAGCAGAATCCCACGGCGGCCAGCCAGAAAACCCCACTTCCTTTTCTCAAGGTTTGAACCGGTATCGAATAGGAGAAAAGCATGGCAGCCATTCCTACCAAGATCCAGACCGCCTGCTTCACACCCAGCGCCTGCGGAGTGCCAAAGCGCGCCATGGAGATCGGGCTGGAAGAAGAACTGATCATGATGACTCCTATCCCGCTCAGGAGAAGCGGGATCAGCCACAAGAGAGGATCCGTACCGCAGTCTTCGCGGACGAGGGCAGAGCCGGTATCAGGTCCGTTCCGAAGATTCGTCAAACTTTTCTCCCTCCCGGATCGCGTGGACCAGCCGCTGGAAGTGCTTTCCTCTCTCCTTGTAGTTCGGGTAGGCGTCCCAACTCGTGCAGGCGGGCGAGAGGAGCACCGTTTCTCCCGGCAAGGCCTCCCGAAATGCCTTTTGGACCGCTTCTTCCATGTCCCGGACTTTGAGAATCCCTTCAAAACCGGCTTCTTCCAGGGCGTCACAGATCTTCTCCCGTTCCGTTCCCATGACCAGGGCGACTCGTGCATGGCGCTTGACCGCCAGGGCCAGAGGGGCGTAATCCTCTCCCTTTCCCTGTCCTCCCAGGATAACGATCTTGACACCCGGAAGGGAGCCGAGAGCCGTGACAGACGCCGCCACGTTGGTTCCCTTCGAATCATCCACGTACCGGACGCCGTTGATCGTAGCGACTTCCTCGCATCGGTGCGGCAAAGCCGAAAAACCTTCAAGCAGGGGTTCAGCCATTCCTGCATCGAAACCCAGCACCTCGAACGCGGCCATCGCCATGGCCGCGTTCTCGAGATTGTGTTTTCCCAGCAGCGGCAGGCGTTCAAAAGAGAATAGCCTTTTCGGGGTCTTCCCCCTCCAAAGGACCGCCTCCCGCTCCCCCATCTCGATCCACCCTTCTGTCGGGAACTCCTCGTTTGCTCCAAGGGAGACCTTTTTCACGTGGGCAGCTTCCCTGAAGAATCGCAGGTCCCTTCCCTGAAGGATGGCCCAGCTTCCCGCTTGCTGCATTCGAAGCAGGTTCGCTTTTGCCGCAACGTAGTTTTCGTAGGAACCATGCCAGTCGAGGTGATCCGGGTCGAGGTTCGTCACGATCGCGACATCAACGGAGAGCCGATTGGCCCAGAAGAGCTGGAAGCTGCTCAATTCCATCACGAGGACATCGATGGGAAGGTCGGCGTAATCGGCCAGCGGGTTGCCGATGTTCCCGACTGCTACCGCTTTTCTCCCCATCCCCTGCAGCAAGTGACCGAGAAGGGCGGTGGTCGTTGACTTGCCATTGCTGCCCGTGACCCCCACCCGCTTTCCCTTCAGGTACGGAGCGACAAAGTCAAGCTCCCCGACCAGCGGGATCCCCCTGCGCTTCGCTTCCTGGACTGGAACCGCCGAAGGAGCGATCCCCGAGCTGAGGACGATCAGGTCTGATTCCCAAAGGACTCTGCCATGGCCTCCGAACTCGAAATCGATTCCCATCGATTCCAGTTGTCTTGCCGCACTCTCCCGGAAGGGCCCGCTGTCGGAAACGAAAACCCGTGCATTCTTTCGTTTCGCCAGGGAAGCCAGTGAGAGGCCGCTCACCCCTGAGCCGACAATCCCGATTCGAATTCCTTCAATGGACTCATCGATCTGCATCTGCTTACCCCCAGGTTTCCATGGCCTTTTTCAGGACAACCCCGGTCGCAATCATTCCCGCGGCATGAATCAGCCAGAAGCGGACGACAACTTGCGTTTCATGCCACCCGAGGAGTTCGAAATGATGGTGGATGGGGCTCATTCGAAAAACCTTTCTCCCGAACCCCCTGATTGATACGATCTGGACAGCCACGCTCGCGATCTCGATTCCGAAAAGAAATCCAAAGGGGATCAACAGCGGGAGTCCGCCGCTTGAAACACACAGGCTGACCAGGAGTCCGCCGAGAAAGTGGGAACCGCAGTCCCCCATGAAGACCTTTGCAGGGTGTGCGTTATGCCACAAAAATCCCGCGCAGATTCCCGCACCGACCAGGGAGGCATATCCCGATACCGCAGGGCGGATGGCCGGGAGAAGTGCCAAGCCGATGCAGCTGAGTCCAGAAGCCCCTGCGGCAAGGCCGTCCAGTCCATCCGTTACATTCACGGCATTCATCATCCCGACACTGAAAAAGATCAAAAGCCCGATCGCCGGAAACAAGCCGAGCTGGATTCCTGGGAAAGGATCCCATCGGCTCACGAGGAGGACGTAGGCACTCCACGGGATCGCGACAAGAAGCTGAAGCGCCAGTTTCTCAAGGGATTTCAATCCTTCGCTCGACCGATTCGTGAATTTGAGCCAATCATCGGTGAATCCTACGGCAAAGGCTCCAAGGGGCAGCCCCAACAGGCCCGGGACCGTTTCCCACGAGAGGATCCCGGTTGCTGCGAGAGAAAGACAGCATACGATCGGGAAAACGACCCCTCCCATCGTAGGCGTTCCGGTTTTCCGCTCCAGGTGGGAAGAAAGGCCGTACGACTTCTCCACCTGTCGGACTTCCCACTTGCGAACCAGGCGGATCCATAGCCCCTCCAGCACGATCGTGAAAACAGCCGTCACGACAAAAAGAACCCAGCAGGCAACGCTGTTCATGGCATTTCCAGCCTTTCCACGACCCGTTCGAGCCCATAGCTCCGCGAGCCCTTAACCAGTACGGTATCATCCTTCTTGACCAGGTCCTCCAGAAGGGTGGCTGCCTCCTCCGAATCCCTTACCCGCCAGACAGCAGCCTTTCTACCTGTCGAAGTATCGGTAACCCTTTCCCACTCTTCCCCGATAAGGATCACCCCATCCAGGGAATCGGTCATGCCGAAAATCTCGGTGTGCATTTTCGCGGATTCCTCTCCGAGTTCCCTCATACCGCCAAGCACCACGATGCGCCGTCCCGGAACCACGAGCGATTGAAGAACCCTGAGTGCCGCTGCTACCGAGGATGGATTCGCGTTGTAGGATTCGTCGATGATCAGGTGCACGCGGCCGTCGCGAATCCACCTTCCTCTACCCCGCAGTGGACCCATCTCGGAAATCCCTTTCAGGAGAACCTCCGGGGAAACACCGAGGGAAACTCCGACCATGACCGCGAACCCGATGTTGTAAGCGTGATGCGCTCCCTTGAGCAGGGATTGGCAAACCCAGGTCTGCCCGCCGTAGGACAACCCGACCCTAAGGTTCCCTTCCTGAACCGCCTCCGCTCCCGTCAGCAGCAAGGCGCTCCCTTTGCGGAAACCGACGCCGGCGATTCTGAAAGCGCGCTGGGTCCCTTCAAGGGCATGGCTCAGTTTCGGGTCGTCCGCGTTGTAGATGAGCAGATTCAACCCTTCCCTGGGGATGATTTCAAGTTTTGCCGACAGAACGCCGTCCAGGTCACGGAGTCCCTCAAGGTGAACCGGTGCAACACCCGTAATTACGGCTAGGGTCGGAGGAAAATGTTCCACGATGCCGCTGATTTCTCCGGGGTGGTTCGTTCCCATTTCGAGCAAAAGCACGTCCGATTCAGGAGGCATGGAAAGCACGGTCAGCGCGCAGCCGATCCGGGTGTTGTGGCTTCTCTTGGCAGAATGGACTCGAAAGGCCGGATCGAGTGCGGATCGGATCAACTCCCGTGTCGTCGTTTTTCCGACGCTGCCGGTCACGGCGATTCTCACCTTCGGGGAGACCTCCCGAAGGTACTCTTCGGCAATCCGCACGAGGGCGATCTCCGCATCCTTGACCACAAGGCAGGAAGCCCCTTTTTCCAGGATTCTGCCTTCCCATGGGGCGATCCCCTCGGGCGTTCCGATAACGAGCCTGGCTCCATTTTCCAGTGCGGCCCCCACAAAACGGTGTCCGTCGGTATGCTCTCCAGGAAGGGCAATAAACCCGTCTCCCTCACGAACATCCCTGCTGTCCGGCCAAATGTTTTCAGGCAGGGGGATTTCCGGCCCCTTCACGATGCCGCCGCAAAAAGCAGCCGATTGCGAGAGGCCGAACCTTTTCCTATGCATTGGGGAACTCCATTCCCCGGGACTTTGCCCAGTTCTTCACCGTTTCCTTGTCGCTGTAGGGCAGGGTTTTCTCCCGGATGATGATGTACGGTTCGGGGCCCTTTCCGGAAACAAGGACGACATCCCCGGAACAGGCGTGGTCGAGGGCATAGTGGATCGCTTCCGACCGGTCAAGAATGGTCCGGTGCGTTTTCAGCCTGAGCCCTTCTTTCAATCCCGCCTCGATTTGGCGGGCGATTTCCGCGGGATCTTCACTTCGGGGATTGTCCATCGTGATAACGAGTTCGTCTGCCAATTCCGATGCGACTTCCCCCATGAGGGGTCGATTCGGGGCGTAACGGTCACCCCCCATTCCAAAGACAGACCAGATCTTCCCCTGGACCAACTCTCCCAGCGTTTTCAAAACATTGCGAAGAGCGTCCGGGCTATGGGCATAGTCGATGATGCAGCAAACTCCGTTTTCAAACAGGTATCGTTCCAGCCGCCCCGGAACTTGGGGAACCCTTTCGAGGCCAAGTCCAATGGCTTCTTCGTCCAATCCAAGTCCCCAGGCAACCGTCGCCGAGGTCAGGATGTTGTAGACGTTGTATCGGCCCGTCAAGGGAACCTTCAAGTCTCGTGCGGCACTCCCGGACGGGAAGAAAAGGTCGAGTCGAATCCCTTCCAGCCCCATGTATCGAACGAAGGCATGGACCGTGTTCTTGCCGCAATTGACCACCCCGTATGGAACGACGTTTTCCGGGAACTCGTCAAGGAGACGTTTCCCGTAAGGGTCGTCCGCATTCGCAGCCCCGGACCATTCCCCGCGCGTATATTCCCCAAAGAGTTTTCGCTTCGCCTGAAAATAGGTTTCCATGTTCCCGTGGTAATCCAGGTGTTCCGGTGTCAGGTTCGTAAATCCGACTGCATCGAACCGGCAGCCTTCAAGCCGCCCTTGTACGAGTCCGTGGGAAGAGGCTTCCATGACGCAGGCCTTGCTTCCGTTTCGCACCATCCGGGAAAGCCATTCCTGGATCTCGACACACTCGGGTGTTGTCCGCTCGGCCAGGGTTTCCTGGATTCCGTCGTGGTAGACGATCGTCCCCAGAAGGCCAGAAGGCAGGCTAGCCGAAGCTAGGATGGACCGGATGAGGTAAGTGGTTGTGCTCTTTCCGTTTGTTCCCGTGATGGCAATCATTTTCAACTTTTCCCCGGGGTTCCCGTAAAAATGTGCAGATAGCGAGTTGACCGCCTTCCTCGCATCATCGACAAGAATCTGCGGGATGTCCAAGGGAAGGGGCCTCTCGCAGAGGATTGCAACGGCTCCCTTCCGGTGGGCTTCCTTTGCGAAATCATGGCCGTCGAAGCGTTCCCCCTTCAGGCAGCAGAAAAGTGAGCCCGGGGTCACTTTCTCCGTATGGTGAGCGATTCGCTCGATCTCAAGGACACCGTCGGAGGAGACTGCTCCCCAGGTAGCAGAGCAGAATCGGCCTTTTTCATCAAGATGGGCGATGATTTCCTTGAAATCCATCAGACACCGGCTCCTCTCCAGGCGGATGATCTATCTGGCAAGCAAAAGATAATCTTCAAGAATCGCCCTGAAGGCGGGCGCCGCAATCGCGCCCCCGAGGTGCCCCTTCTGGGAAGGTTCCCCCAGCACGATCAGTAGGATATGATCTGGATCCTCCGCCGGCCAAAACCCCACGAAAGAGGCAACGAACCTTCCCTTGACGTATTTGCCCTTTTCAGCAACCTGTGCCGTGCCTGTTTTCCCGCCTACCGCAACATGGGGGGAGTTGGCGGCCTTCCCCGTTCCATTGGTAACCACCCGTCGCATCGCCGTCCGAACCCAATCGCTCGTCTTTTTCGATATGACGACATTCCGAACGCATTCTTCGCCGCGGTACACGACGTTCCCCTTGCCGTCCCTGGCTTCCTTCACGATAAAAGGCCGGATGCACCGCCCACCGTTGATCACGGCCGAGAGGGCTGTAACCAGCTGAAGCGGTGTCACGCCGACCCCCTGGCCGATCGCGATATTTGCAGGCACTACACCTCTCCATTGCTCAGGAGTACTGACCAACCCAGCTTCCTCGGCCGGGAGCTCTACCCCGCTCGGCTCGGAAAACCCCCACTGCTTCAGGTTGTCGTAGGCAAACCGGGGCCTGAAACGAATTCCGATCTGCGCCATCCCGACGTTGCAGCTATTGACGATCAGGTCCTGCAGGATCTCGCTGCCATGTGCCTTGATGTCCGTCACCATCCCGTCGGCGATCCGGACTCGACCGGCGCAGTGGAAGGTCTCGTTTTCCCTCACCATCCCCTGCTCCATGGCAATCGCCATAATGACCGGTTTCAGGGTGGAACCCGGTTCATACACCCTACCGATGACGTTGTTCATCCGGACCGTCGGATCCAGCAAGGTTTCTCTCCGGTTCGGATCGAACGAAGGCCACGAAGCGGAAGCCAGAACGGCCCCGGTCCTCGGATCAAGGCAAACCGCTGCAGCCCATTTCGGCTTGTACTCCATGGTCGCTTCCTCGAGCCGTTTTTCAACGATCATTTGAAGGATCGGATCGATGGTGAGCGTAAGCTCCCCCGGTCCCTGGACCTTGGTCGTTTTTTGCAACGAGAGGAGGTCGATGCCCTGCCCTGCTGCGTCCCTAGCCAGGATCTTCACTTGAGGAGGAGAGTAAAGGATCTCTTGCCAAGACTGCTCAAGCCCGGCAAGGCCCTCGTCGTCGATATCGCAGAAACCGAGAACGTGGGCCAGCAGCTTTCCCTGCGGGTAGACCCTCTTCCTTTCCTTGAGTGCGTAGAGTCCCTTCAACTTTTTCGAAAGAAGCCTCGCGCCCAATTCGGGCGGAACCTTCCTGGCAACCCAGACAAAGCGTCCTTTCATCGGCTTGGAGATCTTCTCGATCACTTCGGGGGGGACCCGATCTCCCAATATTTTTTTGACTTCGACGGCATTCGCGGGATCCCATTCTTGGGGGTCTACGAAAAGGCTGGTCGCAGGAACGGAAAGCGCAAGGGCAGATCCCCGGCTGTCGCGAATCACTCCCCGGCTCGTACTGATGGAAACCTGGGTCCAATACTGGCTGCTCGCCTGGAGGACGGTTCTCGGATCTGGCCGGGCCTGAACGAAAACAAGCCGTGCCGCCAAAACTGCAAGGGCAAGAAAGAGCCAGGTCCAGACATTTCCAAAGCGTCTAAACAGGCTGATCCTGACTACCCCCTTGCCGATTGGATGAAGAGTTTCCGGTTAGTCCTGCGCGTGAGCTTCTTTCCGGAAGAAACCAGCCAGGTTGAAACCCGCCACCTGCACCTTCCTCCCGGAATCCGGCTGCAATGCGACAACCTGGGCAGGGCGAACGGAAGCCGGAATTGTCACCACCGTGATCGAACCCTCGGCTACCATGCCCATTTTTGCACTCGCCACACTATACACTCTTGAGGGAGATAGTAAAGAAGCCAGTTTGTTTCTCAAATCCAACTCAAGCTCCTGGTAGTTTTCAATCGTCTCGTTAAGTCGGGTTAACCTCTGTTCGAGGCTCATGTTATAGATCCGAAGCCCCCCGAGCCCCATAAGGAGAACCCCGATGAAGACCGCTACAGCAGCAAAGGCTGAATGTCCCCGCCCCTTTTGCTGTTTCTGCTTTCTCGTTCCGACCGGAGACGGCATCGCTCTTCACCTCCCTGGACCGATCTTCGAACCGCTCATTCGAAAAACGCGCAACATCGCGCTCCTGGACTTGTAGTTTTTCTGGATCTCCTCCGGCGAAGCCTGGATCGCCTTTCTCGGCATCCTGCGTCCCAACCCTTCCGTTTCCCATTGGTTGAAGGCGTGCTTGACGATCCTGTCTTCAAGGGAGTGATAGCTTACGACCAGGACACACCCATTTCCGCTGACGGAACGGATTGCCTGGTCGAGCCCCTCCCTCAGGGCCTCCATCTCGTCGTTGACAGCGATCCGCAGAGCTTGAAAGATCCTTCGGGCAGGATGCCGGTTCATTTTTCTTTGCAACGGCGCCGGAAGAACGGTTCGAATCACGTTTACCAATTCTCCCGTCGTCATGATGGGACCTTTCTGCTCCCTGTGCTTCACGATACCCCTGGCAATCGCCGCGGAATGCGGTTCTTCGCCATAATCACGGAACAGCCTCCGCAGTTCTGCTTCCGATAGGTCCTTGAGCAAGTCTCCTGCGGTCTTTTCGCCGGCACCCATCCTCATGTCAAGAGGGCCGTCTTCCTGGAAGGAAAATCCTCTCTCCGACAAGGAGAGCTGGAGGTTGGAAACTCCCAGGTCGAAGACAATCCCGTCCGGCATCCCCCAGCCAGATTCCTTAACAAATTGCCCCAGCTGCCTGAAATTCCCCGCGCAAACTCGGAAACGCCCTTCTTCTATCGGCTTTGACAGGCGCACGACGGTCCGCTCCAGCGCCATGGGGTCCTGGTCAATCCCGAGAACCCTACAGGAAGGCCACTCGATGAGAAACCGTTCCGAATAGCCTCCGAGTCCCACCGTGGCATCAACCACAAAAGAGGGAATCCCCTCCCTGGCCAATTGCGAAACGACTTCTTCGAGAAGGACCGGAGTGTGCTCGATCAAAATCCGTCAACCTCCTCGGCGATTTCCGGCAGGGTTTCCAGGACCCGGGTCCTGTAGCGATTCCATTCCTCGGAGTCCCAAACTTCGAGATGATCGAGAACCCCGTTGATGCTGACCTCCTGGTCGATCCCCGCCTGTTCTCGAAGGGATTGCGGCAGCAGGACACGACCGGCAGGGTCGATTGGGAGTTCGTGGGCCGAAGCAAGAAGCACCCGGATCAGGTCCCGCGTTTTTCCCTTCGAATAGGGCAGGTTGTGAAGTTTTTCCAGAATTCCTTCCCAACTCTTCAGCGAATAGATGGATACGCAACGGTCGATCCCGAAAGAAGCCACGATGCTGGTCCCGAGTTCCTCGCGGAACCGGGCGGGAATCACAAGGCGTCCTTTTGAATCCAGCCTGTGTTCGAATGTCCCGACCAGCATCCAAAAACCTCCCACATAATGACACTTCATCCCACTTATGCCCACTTTATCACTTCACAACCTATGGGTATAGTCCGATTGAATCAAATGAAACGGTTGATAATGGGTAGGAGGTCCTATTTTTTAGCGGGCGTTCATCTGTGGGGCTTTTCTTTCGGGTTCCGGTGGTGGGCAACAAAAAAACCCCCCGGGAGGGGGGCGGGGAGCATCCCGTAAGCCGGGTTCTGTCAAGAACGACCATTTCTCTAGACTTGGGCTTGCGCACAAGTTCAAGCGACCGTACCCGGGGGTCAGCGGGCCGCCTCATCCCCCCCTATTCGGTCTTGCTCCAGACGGGGTTTGCCTAGCCTGCAGGTCACCCTACAGCTGGTGGGCTCTTACCCCACCTTTTCACCCTTGCCGGCTCTGTGGCCGGCGGACTGTTTCTGTGGCACTGGCCTGAGGTTCGCACCTACTGGAAGTTATCCAGCGTCCTGCCCTTTGGAGCCCGGACTTTCCTCTCCCCCCGGCTCAAAGAACCGGAGGCAGCGGTCGTTTGTGATACTCCCCGAACCCATTTTACTCCAGGATCAAATCTTTCAGGACGATTTAATGGCAGAGTGCAAAATCGCGAGCTCCACGTATGAGGCCGCCAGCTCGCGGATCCGAATCCGTTCCTCCGGTCGGATGGGACGAACGACCTTTGCCGGCACTCCCATGACCAGGTTCCCGGGCGGCACATTTTGCCCTTCCGGGACAAGGCTCCCGGCTGCGACAACGGATCCCTCCCCGATCTGCACTCCATCCAGCAGGATCGCCCCCATTCCGATCAGGCATTCCCGCTCGATGCAACAGCCATGCAGGATCGCCCCATGTCCAACCGTCACGTCGGTGCCGATCTCTACGCCCAACTCACGCGTGACGTGCAGCACGGCACCGTCCTGGATATTGGACCGGGCCCCGATCCGGATGCTTTTCAGGTCTCCCCGCAGGACGACTCCATACCAAACGCTCGTGTCCTTTCCAAGAAAGACCGAACCGACAAGGACGGCGGAGGCGGCGACAAAGGCCGCTTCCGCCGTGTCCAGCTTCCATTGGCAAGAGAAATTCAGACTGTTCATGTTCCTCGGCCCTAGTGCGAGCGGACGATTTCCTTGATCACCATCAGTCGGCTCTGGCTTGACCGCTCCATCTCGTCCAATTTCATCGTGATATCCCGGATCGTTTCCTTAAAAGAGGGGATCATGACATGCTCGAGTGCGTTCACGCGCCGCCGTGTCCTCTCGATCTCGGTAGCCATGAGTTTCAGGGCTTTCTCGTCTGCTGCAAGCTTGATCAGCCGTGTGATCAGGTTGGAAAACTTTTCCAGGGCGATATCGAGGCTGCCGGGAGAGGTCGCGAGCCCGTAGCTGAGGCCCCCTCCGCCCTGCTTGACCGTGTACTCAGGGACAATGACGCTCATGACGTTCCTGTAGGCAACTTCCAAGCTGCAGGAAGCCCCGGAGATCATCAAAGCCTGCTCCAGCATGGCCGGCAAGGTCTGCGCCCGCGCCAGCAGAAAGCTGCGGTAACATTCCGCGAGTTCACTCTCGAGCTGTTCCCTTAAGAGTTTGATCGCCCTTGCCCTCCCAAGGAATTCCTTGATCAGAGCATCCTGCTTGTCCTTCAGGAGCTTGTGTCCCCTCTTCGCAACCACCAGGCGTTTTTTCAGCCTGGACAACTCCATGCGGTTCGGGTTCACATTCAATCGTTTCGCCATCGGTTCGCCCTCCTTAGGACAGAACGGCTTCCGATTCGTTTGCCTCCCGTTCGTTCAGGAGCGGCTTGAGATATTTCTCAACGTAGGCATCCCTCACGCGCTTCAGTTCCCGCACAGGGATCATCGTCAGCAATTCCCACCCCAGGGCCAGCGTTTCTTCGACCTTCCTGTTTTCATATTCGCCCTGCCTGACATATCGGTCTTCAAAAGCATCGGCAAATCGGGCGAAAGCCTTGTCCTCCTCGGTCAGGGCCCCTTCCCCGAGGATGATCGCGAGTTCCTTCGCTTCCTTGCCCCGGGCATAGGCCGCAAAGAGCTGGTTCATGAGATCGGCGTGATCTTCCCGGGTCTTCCCCTTGCCAATCCCCTTGTCTTTCAGGCGGGAGAGCGAGGGCATCACGTCCACGGGCGGGTAAATCCCCTTTCTGTGAAGGCCTCGGCTGAGGATGATCTGTCCCTCGGTGATGTAACCCGTAAGGTCCGGAATCGGATGCGTCTTGTCATCCTCGGGCATCGTCAGGATGGGAAGCTGCGTGATCGATCCCTTCCTCCCCCTGAGTCGCCCGGCACGCTCGTACATGGTCGCGAGGTCCGTGTACAGGTACCCGGGGTATCCTCGTCGCCCAGGGACTTCTTTCCGGGCTGCGGAGATTTCCCGGAGGGCTTCGCAGTAGTTGGTCAAGTCCGTCAGGATGACCAGGACATGCATGTCGCACTCGAAGGCCAGGTATTCCGCTGCCGTGAGGGCCAGGCGGGGAGTCGTAATCCGTTCGATGGCCGGGTCGTCCGCAAGGTTCACGAACATGACTGTCCGCTCGATCGCCCCGGTCTTCCTGAAATCCTCCATGAAAAACGAGGCTTCCTCAAAGGTGATCCCCATCGCTGCAAACACGACGGCGAAAGCCTCATGCCCGCTGATGACCGAAGCCTGGCGCGCGATCTGTGCCGCCATCCGGTTGTGCGGTAGGCCGCTACCCGAAAAAATCGGGAGCTTCTGTCCCCGAACCAGTGGGTTCATTCCGTCGATCGTCGAAATCCCTGTCTGGATGAACTCTGACGGAAAGTCCCTCGAATAGGGGTTGATCGGGTTCCCGTTGATGTCCAGCAGCGCTTCCGGGATCACTCCGGTTCCCCCGTCGAGGGGTTCACCTCGGCCGTTGAAGATGCGTCCGAGCATTGTCCGGCTTACGGGAAGGGTCAAGACCTTCCCGAGAAAACGCACCTTGGTCGATTCGCAGTCGATCCCCGTCGTCCCTTCGAAAACCTGGACCAGCGCCTTGTCCGTCGTGATTTCGAGAACACGGCCCCTTCTTCTTTCCCCCGAATCCAGTTCGATTTCCACCAGTTCGTCGTAGCGGACCTCGTTGACTTTCTCGACAACCATCAGCGGTCCTGAAAGGTTGGTGATGGTTCGGTACTCCCTAGGCAACATGGACCTCACCCCCAGCCGGCATCAGATTGCCGATTTCCTTCTTGATGTCCTCTTCAAGCTGATCCAGCAATTGCAGTTCCTTCTCGTCAACATACCGCATGCGGGTGATGCGTTCCCTGATTTCCATTTCCGCGATGTCCTTCAGGGCCGCTCCACGCTTCAGCGCCTCCATCGCCAGGTGGTGGAATGTCAGGATGTTCCTCAGCATCTTGAACTGCTTGTCCATCGAGGCGTAGGTGTCCACTTCGTGGAATGCGTTCTGGTGAAGGAAATCCTCCCGGAGGGATTTCGCCGTTTCGAGGATCATCCGCTCTTCTTTGGAAAGGGAATCGATTCCGACCAGGCGGACGATTTCCTTCAGGCGATCTTCGTCCTCCAGCAACGACATGGCTTGGATTCGATTCTTGGCCCACTCGCCGTCATAAATACCATCCCAGTACTCTCCCAGCTTCTCGGCGTAGAGAGAGTAACTGCTAAGCCAGTTGATCGCAGGAAAATGCCTCTGGTAGGCGAGGCTTGCATCCAGACCCCAAAATACTTTCGTGACGCGAAGGGTATTCTGTGTCACGGGCTCGGACAGGTCGCCCCCAGGAGGGGAAACGGCGCCGATGACGCTGACGGCCCCTTCGACCCTTTCCTTACCGAGACAAATCGCTCGACCAGCACGTTCATAGAAGGATGCCAGTCGGGTTCCGAGGTAGGCCGGGTATCCCTCTTCACCGGGCATTTCCTCAAGCCGACCGGAAATTTCCCGCAGCGCTTCCGCCCAGCGGCTCGTCGAATCCGCCATCAAGGCGACCGAGTAGCCCATGTCACGGTAATACTCGGCAATCGTGATCCCCGTGTAGATCGAGGCCTCCCGGGCGGCAACGGGCATGTTCGAGGTGTTGGCGATGAGAACCGTCCGCTTCATCAGCGGTTGCCCCGATCGCGGATCTTCGAGTTCAGGGAATTCCAGAAGGACGTCCGTCATCTCGTTCCCCCGCTCCCCACACCCGATATAGACGACGATTTCCGCATCGGCCCATTTTGCCAGCTGGTGCTGGATGACGGTCTTCCCGGATCCGAACGGCCCCGGAACGCAGGCGGTTCCCCCCCGGGCGATCAGGAAGAACATGTCGACAACGCGCTGACCGGTCGTCAAGGGAACAACCGGGGGAAGGCGCCTGGCAACAGGACGGGGCGTACGAACGGGCCAACGCTGGAGCATCTGGATCTCCCTGCGTTCTGCGCCATCTACGAGAACCGCGATGGTCTCTTCAACGGTAAAATCCCCTTCGCGGATTTCCTCAATCGTCCCTTGGACGCCCGGCGGAACCATAATCCGGTGTTCCACGAGGACGGTTTCCTGGACAACCCCGAGCACATCTCCCGACGCCACGGAGTCCCCCTTCTTCGCCTTGGCCTTGAAGGTCCACTTCCTGTTCCGGTCGATGGCTGGGACGTTGATGCCGCGTGAGATAAAAGGGCTCTGCGCCTTTTCCTCAATCGCGTTCAGAGGGCGCTGAACGCCATCGTAGAACTGCTCGATCATGCCCGGGCCCAGCTCCACGCTCAAGGGCGCACCCGTGCTGATGACCGGCTCACCAGGCATCAGCCCGGAAGTTTCTTCATATACCTGGACAGAGGCCAGGTCCCCTTTCAGTTCGATGATTTCTCCGACAAGCCCAAGGTTTCCGACCCGGACCACGTCATACATCCCTGCGCCCGTCATTCCGCTGGCAACAACGAGCGGCCCGGAGATTTTGCTGATTTTTCCCTTTACCGACTTCCCTACGGCCACATGGATCGCCTCCAACCTGTTCCGATTACTTCACGGAAAAAATGTCCATCCCGACTGCCCGTTCGACGCTCGACTTGATCGACTTGAACCCCAAGCCTCTCGATCCCCGAAGTCCGGGGATGGGAACGATGCTCGTGTCTTCCTTTTCGTTGATTTCCTCGATCCGTTCCTTCATGCGCTCGTACCAATCCTCGACGACGAAGACCACGGCGTATTTTTTCAGCACGAGTTCGTTCAGGACCATTTTCGCCTCCGTCTCCGATCCGTCTTCGAGCACATGGGGCTCAATACCGACCGCCTGAAAGGGAAGGACGCTCTCGTAATCGCCGAGAGCAGCCATCGACCGGTTTCTGCTAACCGCTGACATGCCGCAGCAACCCCCTCAGGACGTCCCTGTTGGCTCCGTTTGCCTTGCCGACAAGGATGATCCGGACATTCTTCGCTTCCATTTCCTTCAACCAAAGGTAGTAAAGGACATACTCGGGAGAAGCGGTACTGAACCGCGTCTGCTCGACAACCCTGAGGACGTAGTCGTCCAGTGCTTTTTCCACGTCTACGATGAGCCGGTCGAAATCGGAGATCTCCTGAAGCTCCGCCAGCGCTCCTGTCAGGTCGGTGTAAGCCAGGATCCTTCCCCAGCTTTCCAGGGGCTCGCTCGTCAGGGAAAGGAGGCGTTCAATCGAAATGATGCCCCCCTCGTGCATGAACCCGGCAATCCTGCTGTTCTCCACCTGCAACCGGCGGAGCCTCAGGAGGTTTCGGACGTTTTCCGCATCGATCCTTCCCTGGACCCATTCCATCACACCTTTCCGTTCGAGCTTCGCGGCCAACTTCAACATTTCGGAAAAAAGGAGGTCGTCCAGCTGCCGCTCGATTTCGAGGATGTCATGGAACTGTTCCCATTGCGCCAGGCACCGCGGTACCGCGCTTCTCAGACCGAAAGGCAGGAGACGGTAATCTTCCGATTCGAGGGATTCGATCAAAAACTCGGGGGAAACGTTTCCCAGCCAAGTCAGGAGATCCCATCGCCGCACCCCGCCGGCTTTCTGCAGGAAGGAGCTTTTCAACAACACCTTGATGTTGTGGAAGTCGTAAGGCATTTTGCAGAGGGTGACCAGAGCCCTGTCAGGGACAAATTGCTCGGTTTCTCTGTACACGTAGTTCAACTCGGCCTCGATGGCCCCGTCAAAAGCGCCCTCGTTCTTCATCTCAACGAGCCAGGACGAATAGCAGGTCTCGTTGAGAACCTTGAGTGCTCCCTGCAGGTCCTCTGCATCCAGCATCCGCTGAAAAGCACCGGAATCCAGGAGGCGATTTTCCATCGCCCTCAGGCGTGCTACCGTATAGCCATAACGTTCCGCCTGGGCCATTCCCTCACCTCCCGTCAATTGGAGAAAAGCTTCCTGACCGTCTCCGCCTCGAGCTCTTCCCTGGCTGTCCTGATCAGCATTTCCCAGGAACAGTTTACGTCCACCAGGCCACGCCGAAGAATGAATCCCCCGGTGATCGGAGCCTTCTTTTCCGCCATCTTCAGGTTCCAGCCATGTTTCTCATTGCATTGCCCCAGCCATTCGGCATCCAGGGCCTTCTCTTCCTGTCCGACGAGGACGCTTTCTTCCCCCGTCTCAACGGCCTGCAGAAGCAAGGTTTCCGCAAAGCGCCTCGCCATATCGGGCTCCATCCCGCACATGATGTTCTTTGCGGCTTCAAAGGCCTCATCGATCAGGGCTCTTCGTGCAGTCAGGTCCTGGTTGTTCACGTCCAGTTTTGCCACGATTTCCTTCCTGCGCAGGATTTCCGGGATCTCCGCATCCAGGCGTTTCTTTTGCATTTCCTCCATCCGCCGGATTTCTTCTTCCGTCTGGTGTCGGATCTTTTCGACCTGGTTCCGTGCAGAAGAAAGAATTTCTTCCGCCTCTCCCCGGGCATCCTCCTCGATTTTCGCCTTGATATCCGTCAGCGACATGCCAGACACCCCGGCCTAGAGCTTGATGCTGTTCATCAGGATGATGCTGAGCAGAAGCGCGAGAACGGCATAGGTTTCAACCATGGCCGGCAGGATCACGGCTTTACCGATCTCTTCCGGACGCTTGGAAATCAGCAGGATCGCACCGGCAGAAGCTTTCCCCTGCGCAATCGCCGAGTAGTAGCAAGCGATCGCAATGGGCATCAGGGAGCCGAAAATCCCGATCCCCTGCCAGACGGTCACTTTCACCGCGGCTCCTCCGAGAAGCCCCACTTTCAGAATGGCAAAAAAAGCCGCAAGAAGGCCATAGATTCCCTGGGTACCGGGAAGGGCCAGCAGGAGCAGCGCCAATCCGAACTTTCCAGGGTCTTCGGTCATGATCCCGGCAGCCGCCTCATCGGCGATCGAGATTCCGATCGCGGAGCCCGAACCGGCGAAACCCGCTGCAATTCCCGCTCCCAAAACGGCAATCATCGCCCCGAGCTGTTCCGACATGGTATTCAAGAGAGTTGCGACGACCTGGTCCATAAGTTCCACTCCTCCTTAAAAAGATGGGTTTTCTTCGGGAATTCACATTTCTTCCTGCTGCGCGCAGGAATCAACGATCTTCACGAACTGGGTTTCATGGCAAAAGGGGGCAAAAAGCCTGCCGTTCGCCTCGTAGAACTTGCTGAAAAACTCGACGTACTGGAGTCGAAGGGAATGGACGAAAGCCCCGAGAACGTTGATCGCCAGGCTGAAGATGTTTCCTACGACGAAAAGGATCAGGGCCAAGATCCACCCCACGTAAGGAACGCCTTCCGAGATCATCTTCGCAAGGAGGTTGATGATCAGGCCGATGGCGGCTCCGGATAGTCCTAGGGCCAGGAGGCGGCTGTAACTGAGGGTATCCCCGAGATAGGAAGTGATCCCGTAAAGGCTGAGCGCCCCGGAAAAAGCTTTCCCCAGGACCCCTTTCTTGCTCCTCCCCTGTGTCAGGAACAAGGTGACAGCCCCCGCAATAGACAGCACTTTCGCCAACATTCCCATCGAGGCCGGTGCTTTCCCGATCGACACGAGGAAAAGGAGGGCCACCCCGTTGAGCAGAAGGATCCAGCCGCCACGGTCTGCAAATGCCTCCAAGTAGGAGCCGCGCCTCAAAGCATCCCAGAACGCGATGCAAAGACCGAAGATCAGCTGGGCGAACCCAAGCGTGAGGCAAACCCCCAAGTATGTCATCGGATCGTTCATCGGATCCCAGATGACCAATCGGTCCCTGAGCGGACGAAGGAAATGGAGGAAAGCGAAGCTGTCGATCGTGTTTGCGAGCCAAGAACCCGTAAGGGCTCCCATCACGATTGTAGAGAGGCCGCAGATGAACATGACGATGAGAAGTTTTCTCAGGTTGCCGCCAACGGGGAATTTAAGCAGCACCCACCCCAGCAGGGCCGCCAGGATGATTCCGAACCCCGCATCACCCAGGCACATGCCAAAAAAGACATAGAAAAAAGGAGCCATCATGGTCGTCGGGTCGACCCCGCCGTAAGTCGGAACGCCGAACATGTTCGTGAGGGGTTCGCAGGGGGAGGCCCAACTCGGGTTTTTGAGTAGGGAAGGAGCATCTTCCCCCTCTTCCGGAGCCTTGACCGTCTTTTCGGATAGCGACCGATACGGTTCCAGCTCCTTTTCAATCCTAGCCAGGGATTCAGCCGGGGCCCAGAAACGAATGAAATGACTCTGTTCGGTTCGTTCGCTCGAATCAAGAGCTTCAAAACGCCCCTTCATCACGCTCAAGTAATCGGAAAGGGCCTGGATTCGGTTCAGCCATTCCGCGGAAAGGGACCTCGCTTCAGCCTGCAGCTCGGAATCCTTCTGCTGCAAGGACCGTTTGCGTTCTTCCAGTCGAATGATCTCTTCTTCGACCGTTCCGGAAAGTTCTAGCGGGAGATCGATCCGGTTGAAAGCCACCTCTCCACAGATCCCAGCCACTTTCTCCTCGTTCTCGCGAAGGTAGATGAGAGCTGCTTTCGCTTCCTTGTCCTTTTCGGGGTTGCCGATTCGGATAAATAGCTCTCCCTCTTTTCCTACGTGGGTAGAAAAAGCCAGCTCAAGACGGTTGACCTGGTCTGTCGGCAAGGTCCCAAGGATTCCCTTTACCTTTTCTGAGCCGGTTGTGAAGAAGAAAAGAGGTTGAGGAAGGTCGCTGAAGGTTCGCAGAATTGCTTCCAATCCTGCAATCTGGGAGAGTTCGGTTCGGATTTCTACAAACTGTCTTTCAATGCCCCGGAGGCGAAGGATCAAGTTCTGAAAATCGATCTCTTGGGCACAGGATTCCAATTCGCTCATCGAGTAGCGGGGTTTTTCGGACAAGGCCTTCGCAAGAAAACCAACCTTCTCCCCCCTGTAGTTCTCCAGAAAACGCAAGGCGAACCGGGCATCGGCCAGCAGGTTTTCATAGCGTTTGAGCTCTTCCGTTACCTTCCCGCCACCGGCCTCCGCAGAAGCGCTGTCGACTCCTTCCCTGATGATCTCGCAACATCCAAGTCGCTGGAGGGATGCGATCACCTGGTCCGTTACGGAGCGATGCAGGGCAAGCTCGACCTTTTTCATCTCAACTAAGGCCATATTTCGCCGTCACCTCTTTCACCAGCCAGTTCGCCACTTCTTCCACCCGCGATTTCCGTGCCGTGACGAACGTTTCCGTTTGCTGCTTCCCTTCGGCCCGGATCGTTTCGGCGCGCTTCTCAGCCCGCTTTTCGGCCTCCGAGATCTCTTGGCGGAACCTCTGATGCAGTTCCTGCTTCGCTTCCTTAATTTTTCTTTCACTATCAGACCGTGCATCGGAAACGAGGCGAGCGGCCTCAGCTTTTGCCTGCTGTATGATTTTTTTCGCGCTATCCTCTGCCTGCCTTATTTCATCAGCCAAATTCGCTACCATTGGTTTCACCTCCCTTGCAAAACATTTTAAAAAAATGCATTCCACAATACACAGGAAAATTCACCCTGAGTATTCTAATCGGCAACGGAATATTGTGTCAATTGTCACAATCCGCGGGAAAAGATGGAAAATTGTCCGAATCAATCAAAAAAGGGAGGCTTTCTCAGCCTCCCTCTGAAATTCGATGGAGCGGACAACGGGATTCGAACCCGCGACCCTCGGCTTGGGAAGCCGATGCTCTACCAGCTGAGCTATGTCCGCACTGCGGGGGATATTATATCGATGCAATCCACCTTTGGCAAGGCGAATCTTTCGAAAGGCACCCAAGACCGCCCCTGGATCTGTAGGATTCCGGTGACACAAGGTCTCCTGCTCCATTGCCTTTGAAAAACGGGGAATTGCCTCCTCGAAATTCCTCTTCTTCTGGGATCCACGCTTGTCATTACGTTTTGTAAGGATTATTATGTAGAAAAGTTGTTGATCTGGAGGGCTGACCAATGTGGACACTTGATGAAGGCATCTCCCGCTTGAAAGAATCGGGCACGAAGATTACCGCGCAGCGAATCGCCATCCTAAAGCGCTTGGAGGGTCGCAAGGACCATCCTTCCGCCGAGCAGATTTACCACGAACTCAAAAGGGACTTCCCGACCATCTCCTTTGCGACGATTTATAGCACCGCGCAACTTCTCGCAGAGAAGAACCTCGTGCAGATTCTCACGATCGACGACAAGCGGGTCAATTACGACCCAAACCCGGAGCCTCACGGTCATTTCCGCTGTACGGCCTGCGGCCATATCGAGGACATCCCGATAACGGATTCTTTGCTCGAAATGCTGAAGATGGGCCAGGATTCCACGATTTCGAGCGTCCAGCTCTACATGTACGGTTTGTGCCCCAGTTGTAACGTACGGTAAGAGACCCTCAGTAAATGATGGTCCTTTTTTTCGTCGGAGCGGTCGCCCTCCTCGTTCTCGCGGCCGCGTTGGGTTTTCAGGCAGGTCGGGAACGGAGAAGCAAGGTTCGTCGTTCATTCTGGTTTTTCCTCGTTTCCGGCCTTCTATTTTCAGCGCTTTTCCTTGGATGGGCTGGGGAATGGTGGCTTGCGGCCGGGCCATTGCTTCCTCTTTTCCTGATCTTCATTCTTCGCGTTCGATTCCCTCTCGTTTTTGCCAAGGTCATTCCTCCTGAAGAAAAGCCGGAAGGCGAAAAGGAGGAAGATCGAAAACAGGTAAGGGTATAATCGAACCATGAGAAAGAAACCACTTGGCTCAAAATCACCTTCCTCAACCAAGAGATTCCTGATCGCCCTTCTGCTGATTTTTGGGATCCTTTTTCAGGTAACACCTCCTACGCAGGCGGAAACCCCGCGCCTCTTGTATTCAATTTTTATTCCGTTCCAGGTCGGGGGAATCGTGAGTGTCCGATTTCCGGACGGCTCGGAACAGTCGATCGGGCAAGTTGGTTTGCTCCCCGAAAAAACCCGATGGCCAGCCTACACGGCAAGCCGATGGGGTACCCCGGGGACGGTCGCTGCATCAGCAGTCAACGCAATCCACCTCCTGATCGACATCGAAAAGGGCCGAGGCAGGACCCTCAGCCTTCTCCCGTCCGAAACGGTTGCTCCTGCGGCCGGGCCCGGCAGTGCCCTCGTCGTGGAGGGCAAGGGAGGCTATGGGCTCTTTGGGGGCTGGGCCCCACCGGTAGGTGCACCCGTAACCGTGATTTCGGCTTCAGGAGAGGAACGCCCGCTAAATGGAGGTTTGCTCCCCAAAGAGGGCGAAGTCCTCCGGATCGATGTCAACAGCCTCTGCTCCCCATACATGATCGAGATCGAAAACAGGCCCGGCGGGAGGGTTTTTTCCTGGTCCAGGTCCGTCGAACAAAGCGGCGTGATCGCAAGAGTCCTTCGCCCGGTCAGAGGAGTCGGGCGTTTCGAGGGGACCCTCTTCCAATCCGTCGGTCGGCTCAGGGCCAATCACCCCGGCGTGATCGACATCAGCACATCGCCGGAGGGGACAATCGGAGGCTTTCAAATCATCCCCTTCAATCATGCCCATTCCGCCGAGATGGAAGGCGCCTGGCAAAAGACCCAGTGGCTAATCATCGATTCTGCTGACGGTAAAACTCCCCTTACCGGTCGCCCTCCACTTTTTGGGGGGATACTCGTACCGGGCCCCCGGGAGACGGAACAACTTTGGGACCTATGGTCCACCTATGGAAGGAGACCGCTCATCCTTTGCCGGATCGAGGGCGGCCCCTGGACAGGCCTGCCGGAGGCAATCGGCAAACAGGATAACGCCCTGGAGCGCGTCACCCATCTCCGTCTCTATTTCCCCGTCGTCGAAGAGCCAAACCTTTGAAGCCAGAATAAGAAAAAGGATGCATCCGCCAATTTCGGTGCATCCTTTTTCATTATTTCTTCCTTCTCTACTAGCTTTTTCTATTCCACGGTCACGCTTTTCGCCAGGTTCCTCGGTTGATCGATCTCGCACCCTCTCAGCCGGGCCATGTGGTAGGCGAACAGCTGCAGAGGAATGACAGTCAGAAACGGTGTCAATTCCTCATCGGTCCATGGTACGCGCAGGACGTCGTTCGCGTGGCGCGAGATGAGTTCGTCTCCATCGGTTGCTACCGCAAGGATCGGGGCTTTTCTCGCCTTGGCTTCCTGGATGTTGGAAAGCGTCTTCTCGTAAAGCCCATCTCTCGGAATGATGACCATTACCGGAACCGCCGCCTCAAGAAGGGCAATCGGCCCATGTTTCATTTCACCCGCGGCATAGGCCTCCGCATGAACGTAGGAGATTTCCTTCAGTTTGAGTGCACCTTCCAGGGCGACGGGGAACGACATCCCTCTTCCAAGAAAGAGGAAATCTTTCCTATCTGCATATTTCGTGGCCAGTTCCCGGACGGACTCTTCCCTTTCCAGTGTGACCTCCACCTTGTAGGGCAATCTCAACATTTCCTCCAGTAGGCGATTGCCCTCGGCCGCAGAGAGGTTTTCCCGCAGCCGCCCCAGGTAGAGAGCCAACAGGTACAGGGCGGCAATCTGCCCCATAAACGTTTTCGTAGCTGCCACCCCGATCTCGGGCCCCGCCTTCAGAAGCAGGACGTCGTGGACTTCCCGAGCCAGCGTCGAACCTCGCACGTTGGTCACCGCAAGGCAATGGGCTCCCTGGGAACGGGCAAGGCGGCAAGCTGCAAGCGTGTCCGCCGTTTCCCCAGACTGGGAAACAAAAACCGCGAGAGTTTCCGGGTCGGCCCTGAAGTGGCGGTAGCGGTACTCGGAAGCGATATCGACCTTCACTTCGATGTCGGTCCATTTTTCGAGGACTCTTTCGGCAACCAGGGCTGCATAATAGGAGGTCCCGCAGGCCACGATGTGAAGTTTCTTCCAGGAAAGTGCCAGATCCTTGTCCCAGGCCAGCTCGGGAGAAAGATCGACTTTCCCGTTTTCCACCCTTCCCTTGAGGGTTGTCCGGAGGACCGCACCCTGTTCGTGGATTTCCTTAAGCATGTAGTGCGGGTAGGCCGCTTTCTCCGTCATCGAGATGTCCCAATCGATGGTCGAAATGCTTTTTTCGACCGGTTGCCCGTCGCTTGTCCAGACCTTGAGCCCCTCTCTCGAAACGGCGGCGATTTCTCCTTCTTCCAGGTACACAACCTGCCGCGTGTAGGGCAGAAGGGCAGGAACGTCCGATGCGCAGAACCCCTCCCCGTCACCGATCCCCAGGATGAGCGGGGATCCCTTCCTGAGGCAGTAAAAGGTCCCATCGATCTCACGGTTCATGATCGCTAGGGCGTAGGATCCACGCAGCATTCCGTTGAGATTCAGCAGCGCATCCAGCATGTCCCCCCGGTAAAGCCGGGCCAGGAGCTGGACAATGACCTCGGTGTCCGTTTCCGAAGAGAAGGAGACGCCGGACGCCTCCAGCTCCTCCCTCAAATCAAGGTAGTTTTCGATAATCCCGTTGTGGACGAGGACGAAATTCCCGCAGTCATCACAATGAGGGTGGGCATTGTCCACCGAAACTCCACCATGTGTTGCCCACCGCGTGTGACCGATTCCCTGGCAGCCTTCCAGCCGCCTCTCTTCGACAAGGCGTGCCAAATCGGCAACCTTGCCGACCTCCTTGATGACCTCCAGGCGCCCCGAGCTCTTGACTGCAAGCCCAGCCGAGTCATACCCGCGGTATTCGAGCCTCTTCAGTCCTTCCAGAAGGACCTCCGGGGCGTTCCGCATGCCTACGTATCCAACGATTCCACACATTTCCGTTTTTCGCTCCTTTGACCGCCCAGCGGGAGACCCGGCTTTTGTCCCGCAAATCGCTTCGCGGTTTTGTAACCGGGCTTCAACGGGCCTCTCCCACGCAGACCCCGGGGTATCCGCCGAATTTTCGATTTTCCCCGACCTCGTCAACTGGCTACGCCAGTTCTGGCGCTTCCATCGGCACGCAATGGATTCAGGACCATTCAGCCATCCCATTCCTCCTTCCTGACGATTTCGATGAGGGTTTCCCTGAGCTCGGGATCATGCATCGCCATGGTTACTGTCGCCTTCAGCCATCCCATTTTCGTTCCGCAGTCCAGCCTCTTTCCGCGATAGAGTAGACCGTAGACCGGTTCTTCGGCCAGAAGAGCCTGAAGTGCGTCCGTCAGCTGAATTTCCCCTCCTACCCCCGCCTGGACCGAACGCAAGTGCCGGAAAATCGAAGGGCTGAGAAGATACCGGCCGATGATCGCATACCGGCTCGGAGCCAACCCCGGGGCGGGCTTCTCCACCAGGTTCGTGATCCTGAAAATTCCCTCTCCGCAGGCGGTTCCTTCGATGATTCCATACCTTGAAGTCTCTTCCCAGGAAACTTCCTCCAGGGCAAGAACCGATCCTCCCATGGATTGATGGACCTCGAGCAGTTGTCCAAGGACCGGTTGATCCGAAAGGATCACGTCATCCGGGAGGATCAGCCCGAAAAAAGAATCGTTGAAACAGGGTTCCCCGCAGAGAACGGCATGTCCTAACCCAAGCGGCTCCGATTGCCTCACGTAGGCAAAGCGGGCCATCTCGGAAATCCTGGCCAGTTCGTCCCTTAACTGGAACTTCCCCCTTTTTTCCAGCAGGTTCTCAAGNTCGATCGAACGGTCGAAATAATCCTCGATCGACCGCTTGCTCCTTCCCGTCACGAAAACGATATCGCTGCAGCCCGACGAAACCGCTTCCTCCACTCCGTAGTGGATGAGTGGCCGGTCGATCAGGGGAAGCATTTCTTTGGGGATGTCCTTCGTCGCCGGCAAGAACCTCGTTCCAAGACCCGCGACGGGAAAAAGGCATTTCTGAAGTGTTTTTTTCCCATCCATCCGGCTAACCCTTCCTTTCGGATAGCGACTCGGCTCCCGCTGCACGGATCGTTTCAAGGATCCGGTTCGAAATTTCGGAAAGGAGCGACTCCTCCTTTGCCTCAACGAGAATCCGCACAAGCGGTTCCGTTCCTGACATCCTCACGAAGACCCGCCCCTTGTCCCCAAGTTGCCGTTGGCAATCCAGGATTGCCTTCTGAATTTCCTTGCTTTCCAGAAAACCTGTTTTCGTATCGACTCGAAGGTTTTTCAGGACCTGGGGAAACCGCGCGAAACGATCGACCAGGGTATCCAAATCTTCCCCCAGTTCCTCGCAGGCTTTCAGGAAATTGAGCGCGGTACAGAGGCCGTCTCCTGTATGAACATGCTGGTAAAGGATGATGTGGCCGGATTGTTCTCCTCCCAGCCGCGAATCACTCTTCTTCATGCTCTCGAGCACGTAGCGGTCTCCGACGGGGCACCTCGTAAGCGAGATCCCGCTTTCCGCGAGCCGTTCTTCCAGGGCCATGTTGCTCATGACCGTGGCGACGACACCTGATCCCAGGGTTCCCTTCTTTTGAAGCCACCTTGCAAGAACCCAGAGAAGGATATCGCCGTCAATGATTCTTCCCTTGGAATCCGCCAGCAGGACCCTGTCCGCATCTCCGTCAAAAGCGATGCCGAAACAAGCCTTGCTTGAGGTGATTTCCCTGGCCAGGTGCTGCATATGCATCGACCCCGACGCCTTCGTTGATGTTCAATCCATCAGGGCCATTCCCAACCATCCGGGCATCGATACCNCACCCCGAGAAGAGATCGCCCGCTATGGCGCTTGCCGCGCCGTTTGCGCAATCGATCACCGCGACTTGCCCCGAGAGCCATCCCTCCCCGAAGAGTCCCTTGAGCCAATCCCTATAGCGTAGGACGGACTCCGGCGACTGCCGGACAACGCCGATCGAAGCTCCGGAAGGCCGCCACTCGTCCATCAGGGGGTCCCCGAGATATTCCTCGATCGCTGCCTCATCGTCATCGCTTAGCTTGTATCCCTTTGAGTCAAGAAATTTGATCCCGTTGTACTCGGCTGGGTTGTGCGAGGCACTGATCACCGCTCCGCCGTGGATTCCCTCGTGACGTACCGCATAACTGACCCCGGGGGTCGGGATGACGCCCAGGCTGAGAACATCCGCTCCTGCAGAGGTCAAGCCGGCCGAAAGCGCCGCTTCCAGCATGTACCCTGACCTTCGGGTATCCCTGCCCAGGGCAACGGTGGGGCGCGGAATCCCCCTTTCCGTCATGAAAAGGACGAAAGCCCTTCCCAGGCTCAAGGCCATTTCCGGAGTCATCAGCCCCCTGTTTGCAATATCCCTGACACCGTCCGTACCGAACAGGCAACGGATTTTTCTGGTCTCAGCCATCACCGACTTCACCTCGTCCTTTTCTCCGCTATGGGTTCACCGCATACAGGATCACGCGTTCCGGTTCCACCTTCAAAACCCGGACATCTTTTGAAAGAAGCCGGACCTGAACCGGGACCACGATTCTTTTTGAAACCAGGTTCGTCACATCGACGTAGACTTCCACGAGGGGTTCACTCAAGTTTTGAAAAGCGTTGTTTCCCGATTCCGAAACGATCTGCACCGCCACCGAGGGGGGAACGGCCTTCCAGGAAGGATAGACGCTCTTGCCCTCCACTTTCACGGGGATCTTCAGCCGGAGGGAACCCGTTCCGTTGTCGACGGGGCGCACCACGACAGAAACCTTGATCTTCCCGGGTCCAAGCACCTTGACCTTCGCTTCGGGCAACTCGGGTTCGGTCTCGAAGGTCTTGTCCTGGGCAAGTCCCGTTACATCAATCGGTTTGGTCTGCAGGCGATCCAGCGTTTCGAGTACCGACTTGGCCCCAACGACCTGCACGGTCGCGGGAAGTGCAGTCGCTTCTTCGACTCGGTAGCCGGCTTCGGGAACACCGGAAACGTTCGGCACCACTTGCAGTTCCTTTTTCTCCACGTCCTTGACCAGGCTCGCCTTTATTCGAATCTCTTTCGGATACAGGTCCACGCCCTTGGGCAAGGTTGCACCCTTTTCGGAAATAAGCCTGACTTCCCTTGATATCTCATCCCCCGCAAGGACGCTTGCCGGAGAAACCTGAACGACGGCCTCGTTCAGCCCCGCCAGGACCTTTTCCGGCCCCCGAAGCGTCACTTCGGAAGGCGTCATCTCCAGTTTATCCACGAGGACATCCTCGGGGAACTCGCCTTCCCAAACGATCTTGGCAGGCAGCACTTTTTCGATCAGGCGGGACAGTTCAACCGTCACCTGCTCCGGGACCACCGAGACCAGCCGAACCCCAGGCGGCAGCAGGACCCGAACCGGCAATCGATACTTGCCGCTTTCCAGCCCCTTGAGGTCAACGGAGCAATCCATCCTGTCGAGATCGAGGCTTTCAAAGATTTTTCGGTTGGCCGCGATCCGGACCTGCACTTCTCCCTCGCTGCGCAGGATGGTGAACCCCGGAGAGGCGTTCTGGTAGTTGACCTTCAGGCGGAGAGTCCTGTTGACCTCGTACCCCCGGTCACCGGCAACGTAAAACCACATGAGAAGTGCGACGACAAAGGCAACCCCTCTCAGGAAGATTTTCGAGGAAAGCAGGCGGTCGATGTGCTTAAACGCCATCTTTGCCCTCCTCTCTCCACATGGCCCTGATTTCCTCTCTCAGTTGGTCCCACAGGCCTTTCGGGCCTTCCATGGCCATGAAGTAATGGTAAACCAGCCGATGGATCTGGTCTTCCTTCAATCCCCGCGAAAGGTGCCCGTTCGTGGCAAGGGCAACTTCTCCCCGCTCCTCGGAAACCACCAGTGCGATTGCGTCTGAAACCTCCGTCACGCCGAGAGCAGCCCGGTGCCTTGTGCCGTACCAGCGCGAAAGGTCAGTGTTGGACGTAAGGGGCAGATAGCAGGCGGCTGCCACGATGACGCTCCGATCGATGATGGCGGCACCGTCGTGTAGCGGATTGTTCGGCCAGAAGATCGAAACGATCAATTCCTGGGAAATCTCCGCGTTCAGCCTCACCGCGGAGCGCCAGACATCCGCCAGGCCAGTCTCTCTCTGAAAGACGAGGATTGCTCCCAAACGCTGGTCCCGAAGATAGGAAATGGCCCTCGTCACGTCATCCGCCATTTGTTCCGCATGTTCGATGGCTTGCCGCCTCTTCCAGATTCTCCCGCGTCCGAGCTCTTCCAGCATCCGTCTCAATTCCGGCTGGAACACGATGGGGATCGCGATGAAAATTGCCCCCAGGGCTCGTTCCAGCAGCCATGAGAGTGCCTTGAGGTCAAAATACTTGGATGCTGCAGCCGTGGCTCCAATGACCAGAATCCCCTTGACAAGCTGCATCGCCCGGGTGTCGACCATGAGGAGTAAAACCCGGTAAAGGATAAAGGCCACGATGAAAATGTCAAGCAGATCCTGCCACCGGAAGTTTTCCAGCATGGATGCCTCCTTTGGAAAGCCTGGCCACAAAAACCGCACCCTGAGGATTTGCGGGATGGAGCCAGGCGGAAGACCCTTTTCCCCTTCTCCGTTTAGTTTATCCCAATTCTTTCCCGGAACCGCTTAATGCCCCCTCAACTTTCTCAGCAGAGCCATGTTCCGGGCGTCACCCGGTCCGTCCTTCGGGGTTTCCAGGATCAACGGGACATCTTCCCACCGCCCGTCATTCAGCAGCATGGAAAAAAACTTCAACCCCAGTTCTCCGTCCCCGAGGTGCTGGTGACGGTCACGAAGGCTCCCTTTTTCGGTTCTCGAGTCGTTCAGGTGCCAGCAACCGATTCTCCGGAGGCCGAAGGTTCTCTCAATTCCGCGAGCGAAGTGTTCGTAAGACGAGCGTTCGCGAAGCTCGTAGCCTGCAGCGAAGAGGTGGCAGGTATCCAGGCAAAGGCCCAGCCGTTCGTGCCAGTCCAGCCCTTCCAGAACATTTCTGAACTCTTCAAGCCTCGCTCCAATGACCGTTCCCTGCCCTGCCATCGTTTCCAGGAGGATTCTCACCTTCTGGTGGCTGGTCCTATCCAGCACGGCTCGGAGCCCTTCAAGCAGATTCGCTATTCCCTTTTCCGCCCCGATTCCAAGGTGGGCCCCGGGGTGCAGCACCAGCTCACCGATCCCCAGCTGGTCGCACCGGTCGATCTCATCGATCAGCGCCTCAAGGCTTCTTCTCCTCTGGTCCCCCTCGGCGGCAAGGTTGATGAGGTAGGAGGCATGGGCAACGACCTGCCTGATGCCGCTTTCCCTGAGAGCCTTCAGGAAGGCGATCCCCTGTGAGGGCGAGATTGGAGGCGCCTTCCACTGGAGCTGGTTTTTTGTGAAAATTTGGATTGCCTCGCAACCGAACGTTTTGCCGCGCTCAATCGCCTTGAGGAATCCTCCCGAGATCGAAACATGCAGTCCGATCAGCGACACGCGGTTTCCTCCACAGTCCTCTTCAGGACGCGGCCCAACTGCCAAAGGATCCTGGCTGTCGCTCCCCAAACCCGGCAGTTTCCGGAAAGCTCGAAGACGGGAAAAAGGATGTGAACGTTCCCGTGCGTCCCCCATTCCAGGCGGGGAGGGCAAAGGAATTCCTCCACTTTCGGGAGCAGGATTTCATCCACCTCGTTGCGGTCAAAGCGCGGGAACGAAACTGCCCCGGGCTCATGAAGGGCAAGCACGGGGTGGATCTCGAAATCGCTTGTATAGGCAAATTCCCTTTCCAGCATCCCGTACAGTCGAACCCGTGCCGGATCAAGGCCGATTTCCTCCTGTGCCTCCCGTATCGCCGTTTCGAAAGGGCTCCTGTCGGAGGGTTCCCTCCTCCCCCCGGGGAAACCGATCTCTCCGGCGTGACGGTTCATATGCAGGGGGCGCCGGATCAGCAATACTCTTTCATCTTCTTCATCCCCGCAAAGAAGGACAAGCACCGCGCTTTGGCGGAACTTCCCCGCGGACGGGATCGTTTCCCAGCCGGGGCAGGCGGTTGGTATTCCTTCCCTTTGCAGTTTTTCCCAGAGCATTTTCCCTCTCTTGCCTACCTTTATCTCACGGTTACCTTGCCGTGATAGACCAGGCCACGAGAACCGTCCACGGTGACCAACATCCCGTCTTCGAGGAGCTTCAGGGCATCCGTTGCAGAAACGACGCAGGGGATGCCCATCTCCAGGGCGAGGATAGCGGCATGGCTCGTGAGCCCACCTTCCTCGCAGATGATCGCCGAGGCCATTCGAATGACATCCACATATTCCCGGTCCGTCTGCCTTGCCACAAGAACGGCTCCTGGGCGCATCTTGCTCCTGGCCTCGGCAGCGGTAGTTCCCTTGACCACTGGGCCATAGGCTTCCTTTCGAACCAGGGAAATGCCCTTCACGACAATCCTGCCGACCGTGTGCACCCTGACCATATCGGTCGTGCCGGCAATACCGGTCGGCATACCGGACGTGACGACAACGATATCCCCTTCGGAGGCCATCCCTTCCGCCAGGGTGGCCATAAGGCCCGACTCCACCATTTCCCGTTCCTCTGCATGGGTCTTCCCGGTCAGGATCGGAACGACCCCCCACACAAGCGCGAGCTCTCTCCATGTCCTGCGATCCGCCGTTACACCCGCTATCGGACAGCCGGGCCTGTACTTGCTGACCATTCTTGCCGTGCTGCCGCTTTGGGTCAGGGACAGGATCACCTTCGCCTGCATCTGTTCGGCGATCGTCACGGCCGCATGGCTTACGGCATCAGGAACCGTCTGGGAGGCCACCTGGGGAAGTGACGAAGGCCTTTGCCAGACACGAATTTCCTTCTCCGTTCTTGCGATGATGCGAGCCATCGTTTCCACGGCCTGGACAGGGTATGCGCCTTTCGCCGTTTCGCCGGACAACATCACCGCGTCCGCTCCGTCCAGAACCGCGTTCGCGACGTCATTCACTTCTGCCCTTGTCGGCCTCGGGTTCCGGATCATCGAGTCAAGCATCTGTGTGGCGACGATGACCGGCTTCCCTTGAGACCGGCCCAGGTCAATCATGCGCTTCTGGATCAGCGGAACTTCTTCGGCGGGGAGTTCCACCCCAAGGTCTCCCCTCGCAACCATTAAGCCATCGACGACCTCGACGATCTCTTCCAGCGCTGAAACGGCTTCGCTTGTCTCGATCTTCGCGATGATCTTCATCGCTCCGCCCATCTCCTCCATGACCCGTCGGACCTCCATGATGTCGTCCCGGCTGCGGACAAAGGAGACGGCGATATAATCAAGCCCGTGATCGAGTCCCCAGCGGATATCTTCACGGTCTTTTCCGGTCAAAGTGGGGATTTTCAGCTTCGCTCCGGGGAAACTGACTCCCTTCTGTTCCCCCAGTTCCCCACCGACGAGGACTTCCATCAAAAGCTCCGTGTCGCCCGCCTGGAGGACTTTCAAGTGCAGGCTACCGTCGTCGATGAAGACATCCTGGCCGGGGTTGAGTTCCCTGCAAACCTGCGGATGGCTGATCGAAACCTGGTTCTCTGTCCCCATCACGTCATGGGCGACAAACCGGAAGACCTGTCCCCGGACAAGGTTGACGGAGAGGCCGTTAAACAGTTTGCCCGTTCGGATTTCCGGCCCTTTCGTGTCGAGAATCGTTGCGATCGGGATTCCAAGCTGCTTCTCCACCGCCCGGATGTTTTCGACATTCTCCCCGTGGCTTTCGTACGATCCGTGGCTGAAGTTCAACCGGGCAACATTCATCCCTGCCCTGACCATACCGGCAAGCGTTTCCCTGGATCGACAGGCAGGGCCCAGCGTACAGACAATCTTAACCTTTTTCATCCTGCAACCTCCCGCAAAGGATTCTGCCGTGCTTGGTGTAGATTTCAGCGGCTCCCCTGATTTTCATCGCCGAAGTGTGCTCCGTGAACTGGGAAATCCAGACCTCCCCTGCATCGAGTTTCTCGGTATGGCTGAACTTGGTCTCCTGCCCCCTCGTGAGCCCGATCACCGTGACTCCATTCTCGAGGGCCTTGATGACAAGGTAGTCGCTCAGGACGGACTTGACTTCTCCCGCTTCTTCTCGCATTGGATTTCCCTCCGTTTCGAGGAATTACAGGATGACTTCCAGTGCTCCCTCCGAGAGATCCGTCAGGCGCTCCGCGAGGGATGGTTCAGGCTTTACCCGGATATCCTTCAACCGGATGAGCGTCACCGAATTCTCGCCCAGGTATTCGAGTAACACCGGAGAAGCGCCAGCGTGCCCCTTCAATTCGCGGCAGATGGCCTTGAAGGGCAGCGCACCTGCGGTGCCCTTCAGTCGAATTCTGACGAACGGTTCCTGGCAGGCCTCGATCTCCGACAACGGGATGATCTCTTCGGCGACCATCGTGATTCCGCCTCGATCCTGGACCTTCCCCCGGGCAAAAAAGACTTTTCCGGGATCCAGGATTGCCTTGACCTCAGGCCAGGTTTTCGGGAAGCAGACCACTTCAAGCCTGGCCTCCGTATCTTCGAATTCGAGGATTCCCATCAGGTCTCCGCGCTTTGTGGTTTTTTCCTTAAAGCCCACTAGGAGGCCGCCGACGGTTGCTTGGGTTTCAGGAGCCTTCCAGTAACGCAAGTCGGCGATCCGACAGGTCGAAAACCTCGCAATCCTCTCTTCCTCTTTTTCCAGCGGATGCCCAGAAATGAAAAGTCCCAGGGCCTCCTTTTCCAGGTCCAGCGTTTCCAGAACGGAAAAATCTTCCGTCTCTTCCATCTCGGGTTCTTCCCGGGGCAGTTCCTCTACCAGCGTCAGCAGGGATCTCTGGGCCCCGTCGCTCTGTTTTTTCTGCACGCGGTCAATCAGGATCGGCAAGTTCTCGAGCAGCTGCCTCCGGTTCGGATGGATCGCGGAAAACGCTCCCGCCTTGATGAGGTTTTCGACCACGCTCCGGTTGACAATTCGCAGGTCAACCTTGTTTAGGAAGTCCCAGAGAGATTGGAAGGTTCCTTTCGTTTGCCTGGCCTGCAGGATCGCCTCCACGGCAGTTTCACCCGCTTTCGCGACTGCCTTTAGACCGAAGCGGATCACCCGCCCCACGGCAGAGAAGGTGGCTCCAGACTCGTTGATATCCGGGGGCAGGACCTGTATCCCTGCATTTCTGACCTCGCGGACGTACCGCGCAAGGACATCCATTCTGGAACCGATCTGACTTGAAAGAAAGGCTGCCAAAAATTCGGCCTTGTAATGAGCCTTGAGGTAGGCGGTCTGATAACTGATCAGCGCGTAGGCCGCACTGTGGGACTTGTTGAAACCGTAACCGGCGAACTTCTGAATGAGATCGAAAAGGGATTCCGCCGTGCCCCGCTCGACACCGTTACGGAGACAGCCATCCACGAACTTTTTCCTCTGCTGCTCCATCACTTCCATTTTCTTTTTACCCATCGCCCTCCGGAGGAGATCCGCCTCCCCCAGGGAGAATCCCGCCAGCGTCGCCGCGATCTGCATCACCTGCTCCTGGTACAGGATCACTCCGTAGGTTTCCTTCAAGACGGGTTCAAGCAGGGGGTGCGGGTAGACAACCTCGGACCTGCCGTGCTTGCAGTTGATGAACTGGTCCACCATGCCACTCTCGAGCGGACCCGGGCGGTACAGGGCCAGAATCGCCACGAGGTCCTCGAAGGAATCCGGCACGATCTTCTTCAGGAGTTGCCTCATTCCGGGAGATTCAAGCTGGAAAACACCCAGGGTGTCGCCTGCCTGAAGGAGTGAGAAGGTCGAAGGATCATCCAGCGGAAGGGCGTTGATGTCAGGAACGTCCTTTCCGTTCAACCGGATGTTTTCGAGCGTGTCCTCGATCATGGAAAGGGTTCTCAGCCCCAGGAAATCCATTTTGACCAGGCCGAGTTTTTCGATGGCCTCCATGCCGAACTGGGTAACCACCTGGCCCTCCCCGATCTTCCGAACGGGAACCAGGTCGGTCACTTCCACGGGGGAGATCACAACCCCTGCGGCATGCTGGGAGCAGTGGCGGGCGAGACCCTCGATCTTTCCTGCCACTTCAAGAAGGTTCTTGATCGCGGGTTCCTTCTTCTGGAAAAGAGACAGGTCCGGCGACTCCTCCAGGGCCTCGGAAATGCTCCCAACGCCGTCCGGAACGCTCTTTGCCACCCGGTTTACATCCGCAAGGGGGATGCCTAAAGCCCGTCCGACATCGCGGATCGCTCCCTTGCTTTTCATCCGGTCGAAGGTGATGATCTGGGCGACATGATTCCGTCCGTATTTCTGCACGACGTAATCAAGAACTTCGTCCCTGCGCTTGTCGGAGATGTCCGTGTCGATGTCGGGCATGCTGATCCGCTCAGGATTCAGGAAGCGCTCGAAGAGGAGTTGGTAGCGGATGGGATCCAGTTCGGTGATCTTCAGTGCCCATGCGGCAAGGGATCCTGCCGCCGACCCCCGCCCGGGCCCTACCGGGATGCCTCGGGACTTGGCCGCCCGGATGAAATCGGACACCACGAGAAAGTACCCGGCGAAGCCCATTTTCTTGATGACTCCAAGCTCGTAGGACATCCTCTCCCGGTATTCTTGGGGAGGATTCCCGTTCATTCGCTCATCCAGCCCTTCCCAGGCGAGTTTCTCCAGGTAACTCTCAAGGGTTTCCCCTTCCGGGACCTCGTACCGGGGAAGCCGGTAGACGTTGAAGTCGAGCTTGACGTCGCATTTTTCCGCAATTTCAAGGGTATTCGTCAGCGCCTCGGGCAGTTCCCTCCCGAATAGCGTCCACATTTCCTCGGGGGAGCGAAGGTAGAAATCGGAAGCGCCAAACCGGTAGCGGTTAGGTTCGTTGACTGTGGCGTTGGTCTGGACGCAAAGCAGGATGTCGTGCCAGGAGGCGTCCGAGGCATTCAGGTAATGGGCGTCGTTGGTCGCCACCAGGGGGATTCCCGTTCTCTTGGCGATGCGGACGATCGCCTTGTTCACGAGGGCCTGCTCCGCCAGTGCGTTGTGCATGACCTCCAAATAGAAATTGCCTTTCCCCAGGATGTCCTGGTAGAGACTTGCCCGCTCCGCTGCCCCCTCTTCGTTCCCCTCGAGGATCAAGGAGGGGATTTCTCCGGCCAGGCAGGCGGAAGAAGCGATCAGGCCCTTGGAATACCGGGCGAGGAGGTCGTGGTCAATCCTCGGTCTGTAGTAAAAACCGTCGGTATTGGCAATCGAAACCAGCTTGACCAGGTTATGGTATCCTTCAAGATCCCGGGCCAGGAGGATCAGGTGGTTATTTCCGCCCTTCCGGTCCCGGCAGGTATGCCCCAGCGGATCCACATAAACCTCACAACCAATCAGCGGTTTGACTCCGCAAGCGTGGCATTTTTCGTAAAATTCCACCGCTCCGTACATGGCTCCATGGTCAGTCAGCGCAACGGCAGGCGAGCCCCATTCAGCCGCTTTGGCGGCAATTTCCGAACAGCGGATTGCCCCATCGAGAAGGCTGTATTCGCTATGAACGTGCAGGTGAACGAAAGGATCCTTCATTCCCCCACGCTCCCTTCGTCAAATCCAGCTATCCCACTTTCCTGGTCGTCCGTTCTGACCAGAAGGATTTCCCCGCCGAACCAGCCGAGCATCTCGTCGATCTGTGAAATCGCAGGATCTTCCGGGGGAGTTTCGACTTTCGTCCCGGTTTCCGGTGTTCGAACACCCCTCTCCGGCTTTTCTGCCTGGGCTTTGCGCTCTCGCCAGGGGAACAAACCGTCTTCCCCTGATGGGGAAGCCTCCTTGACCGCTGGTTCTTTCCAGGAAAACCGGTCCTTTCCGCAGTTGAACGCGAAAGGCAGGTCTCCCAGGGCACTTTCCTTCAAGGTATGGAAACGCCTCAGGTTTCGTTCCAGCCGGATCAGCTCGAAGCAGAAGCGATCACGGGTGGAAAAGGACACCTCGATGCCGCTCTCCCCGGATAAAACACGAGCTGGGACCAGAGCCGCGGAAATCTGCCGATCCTCCGGGTCCCGGCTTTCCAGTAGACCCAGCCAGAAACGGCGTACCGCATCGATATCCATTGCGGGCGCGGTATTTCCGGCCGGTTCCTTTTGCCGGTCCAAGACGGCAGGAGAAGGCTGGGAAATCCTTGTCCTCGGGGTATGAGGCTCCCTCTCCTGAAGCGGCATCTCTGCCCCGGTCCCGTTCGGACACGAAGCCGAGGCAGCCGGCAGAAGCCCCTCGAGAAGGAGCCCGGCCAGGACATCGGTCCGGATTCCCGTCCGAGATCGGCCGATCATGCGGGAAAGAGTCTCCAGGCAGTCGCGAAGCCCCTCCGCCGTCCAGAAACCGACTTCCCCGAGAAGGAACGATCTCTCCTCCCGGGAGAGCTCCAGCCCCTCCAAGGCAGTTTCTCCCCACGCTTTCAGGATCCATAGGTCCCGGAAGATGAGGAACAGGTTTTCCAGGACCCTTTCCATGGAAGTTCCCTTCCTCAGAGAGTCCATGAGTTCTGAGACGGCTTTTTCGGGCCTTGAGCGGAAGGAAGCAACGAACCTCTCCATCTCGGAACGGCTCCCGCCCCCCAAAAGAGCCCGGACGGAATCCAGCGTCACGGAGCCCGCCCCGACGGGGATCGCCTGCTCAAGGAGCGACAGGGCATCACGCATTGCCCCGTCCGCCTGCCTTGCGAGTTCCCAGAGGGCAGCCTCATCCGCGGGTATCCCCTCCTTTTCGCAAACCAGGGCCAACCGCGTTGCGATGTCCCTTCCTGAAATCCTGCGGAAAGGGATGTGCTGACACCGGGAACGAATCGTTACCGGGACCTTCTGGGGTTCCGTGGTCGCTAGGATGAAAACGGCATGGGCGGGGGGTTCCTCGAGCGTCTTTAGAAGGGCGTTGAATGCCGGCTCGGTGAGCATGTGAACTTCGTCGATGATGTAGATCTTCCGGCGGGAAGAAAACGGTGCAAGCGAGACATGGGCCTTCAGTTCCCTGACCTCGTCAATCCCCCGGTTGGAAGCACCGTCGATTTCTACAACATCCAGGCTTTCGCCCGCCGTGATCGCCAGGCAGCTCGGGCAAATTCCGCAAGGTTCTGCCTTTTGGGTTCCATCCTGGCAATTGAGAGCCTTCGAGAGAATCCGCGCCAGGGATGTTTTTCCGCACCCCCTGGGTCCGGAAAACAGGTAGGCGTGTACGGTCTTACCGGTTTCTAGGGAACGCTTGAGAACCGAGACGGCCGGGTCCTGTCCGACAACCTCCTCGAATCGCAAGGGTCGGTAACGCCGATAGATGGAAACATACCGAACCGCCGAAGGGAAGGCTTCTTTCTCGATCATCCCAGGTTGGCTCCTTTCCTAAAGGAGGTAATGTCCCATGGGATGGACCCGCTGGGCTTCGATTAAGGCTTTTTTCAGGTTTTCCGAAAAGACATCCAGGGAATCCATTCCCGCCGGAAGGTCGCTTTCTCGTACGATGGCCCCCTGGCCGACCCGGAGGACCCTGCCCTTTTCATCCCTCACGACTCCGATCTCGCTGGACATCAGTTCCATCTGGAAGTACCGATCAAGCCCTTTTTTGGTTCTCTCCATCAGGGACCGGCTCTTGTCGCTCGAAGGTCCCTGCCAGGCCGCTTTCCCGTCCAGGCTCATCACAAGCCGTTCTCCTTGAGGTTCGATGGTAACCCTCAGCAGGTGAAGAGGTTCCTTCCGGTTTAAAGGCCAGCCGGAATCCCGGATGAACTTGACCATGTAAAGGATTCTCTCGGGAAGGTCCGGGTGGTCCATGAAAACACCGGGATCGACGTAGGGGTGTTTCAACCGCTCTTCCGCCAGCCTTTCCATCAGGGTCACCGCGGCGGAAACCGGAAAGCCCGATGCCTGGAGGATTCGTAGGGCTCCCAGGTCCGCGTCTTTTTCGAGGTCCCTGCTATATGCATTCAGGATCGCCACCTGGGCGATGTTCGCTATGATCATCGCAGCAGCTTCCCCTTTGCTTGCGACGGCGACCGCCAAAGCGAGCAGGGACAGGCGTTCGTTCCGTGCGGACTGGATCATCCCGTGGCGGTGCTCCGCGTGGATCATTTCATGCGCCATGACCGCGGCCAGTTCGGCGTCGCTTTTCGCAAAATCCAGCATCCCGGTCGTAAAGTAGATGAAGCCTCCGGGCAGCGAAAAAGCGTTCGGTTGTTTTTCTCGGATGAGCCGTACTTCGTATGGAAAAGGCTTTCGAGCCTCCGGGAGGATTCTTTGAAGGATCGTCTGAAGCCGAGCCACTGGAACGGGATCTGCAACCCGCTCCCATTTCTTCTCGACCTGCTCGCAAACCTTCTTCCCCAGGGCAATTTCCCTTTCCTCCTCCTTGGAGAGGGCGCCCATTGCCCTGCGGGGCGAAAGAACAAGCGCGGGAATGAGGATCAGGACCAGAAAGATGAACGCTTTTCTTTTCAACAAGGAATCTCCTTCCCGGTCATTTTGCTGAAGGGGGCAGACTTCGAAACCACAGGGGAAACGGCCAAAACCATTTTACCATCAGGCAACGGCCGGCCGTTTCTAGAAGTTCTTTTGAACCTAGCTGGCAGGACAGTCAAAAAGGATGTCGAGGAGACCGTGGCTCCATTCCTTGAGGAGATCCCGGACACCTCGGTAGATTTCCAGGGATTTGCCATACGGGTCCGGGATGTCCGGAAGTCCGAGGGCTCGGATGCGCGAATGCTCTTCAGGGAACTGCGCGAGCAGGGCTTCCACGTGTTCCGCAGTCATGCCGACCACATGGTCCGCCACTTCGACAAGCGGCCGGGTCAGCTGTCGGCTGCGATGCCCGGAGAGATCGATTCCCCATTCCTTCATCGCTTCGATGGCGAAGGGCGTCGCGGGGAGACCGTCAACGGTAAACAGCCCGGCGGAAGAGACATCCCCCGGGAGTCCTCTCTCCTTCATCATCTTCCTTAGGAGTGCTTCCGCCATTGGGCTTCGGCACGTATTTCCCGTACAAACGAGAAGAATCCTGCAGCCGCGCGCAGGCTTTTGGGTCAGGCAAACGATGGCGGTTCCTCCTCCAGCATGATCCGTTCAAGGAGATCCGCCCGGTTGACCACGCCCACGAGGATCCCTTCCCGGACAACCGGCGCCCGCTTCAAGTGATTGCGAATCAGGGTAATGGCCACGTAGAAGTCGCTATCCTCTTCCGAAAAACTGACGACCTCTTTCGCCATGATCTTGCTCACGGGATCCTTCCCGATTTTCTTCAGTCTCTTCTGGAATTGGCCGTAATCAGGGATAAACGAGGGATCCTGCAAATAGTCAAAGTACCCCGGCAGGGCCGCTTTCACGATATCCTTCTCGCTGATGAAGCCGACAACCCTTCCCGTGCCGTCCACCACGGGCAGCCCGGAAACCCGGTGGCGCGTCAAGATCTCGATGGCCTCCGCGAGAGTCGTGTCGGCGGAAAGAGCCGTCAGGTCCCGGTCCATCACTTCACAGATTCGCATTTCGATTGCCCCTTCCTACAGAAGCCTTTCAAAGCGGATTCGGGGAATCTGTTTTTCTACGGCCGCACGGTCCTTGACTCCCTTTTCCACATGAAGAGCATTTTCAAGGGCCGCGGCCATGCCGAAAACGATCCTGTCCATCGTTTCCATCCCTTCCTGGCCAGCGACGATCAACCCGGCAATCAGCGCTTCCCCGGAGCCGAACATGGAAACGATCCCCTTCCGGTCGAACTCTGCCAGGAAAACGCCTTCCGGCGTACAAAACACGTTCCCATAGGTCCTGTAGGAGGCGATCACCCATTCGACCCCGTGAGAGTGAACCCTTTGGACCGCTTCGATGAGGTTGTCAAGGCTGTTCAAGGCGACTCCCTCATAGGCACCCATGAATCTCTGGTCCACTTTTGCGTAGGTCGGCCCTTCGTCGAGGGCCGCCAGAAGGGGCGCTCCCGCCGCATCGATGAGGGTCGGGATCTCCCTTTGCTTGGCGATCCGGATCAGCTCGCAGTAAAAGTCCTGGGGGACACCGGGAGGGAGAGACCCTCCCAGCACCACCAGTTCCGTTCTTTTGAGGATCCGCTCGTAGTTCGAAAGGAAGCGGGAGATTTCCTCTTCGCTGATGTAGGGGCCGGGTTCCGCCAGGCCGGTTTCGACTTTCCCGACCTCGTCTACGATATAGACATTGGTCCGGGTTTCGCCGCGGACATGAAGGAAGTTCGTCGTGATCTGGGCCTTTCTCAGGACGTCCCTGACATATTCTCCGCTGAAACCGGCAAGGAATCCCATAGCCGCGGTTTCCACCCCCAGCTGCTTGAGAACCAGGGAAACGTTGATTCCTTTACCCCCGGGCGAACGCTGCACCCGCGAGACTCGAAACCACCCCCCGGGCCGGAATTCAGGAACGACATACTCCTCGTCGACTGCTGGATTCAGCGTGACTGTGACGATCAAGGACAACCCCCCTTTGGCGGTGCTCCTTCCCTTCTACAGGCCCTTCAATTCCTCCGCGGAACGGATCTCCGTCCGCCCGACGACCTCGCCTTTCCGAATCTTCAAAGCGGTAGGAAAAGACTGGACCTGCAGTTTCTCGGCCATCCGCGAGTTCTTGTAACCGTCAACGAGAACCACCCGGTCCCATTCGGGGCTCGCTTCGATCTCGGCGGCGAGCTTCACCTGTGCCTCGTCTACGCTTGAAAAGAAAACCGCGGTGACCTCTTCCGGTTCAAGAAGCTTTCCCTCCAGGTGAACCTGCTCGGAAATGTAGGCGTAAGCCGCCATGGCGGCTGTCGCCCCATCCCCGGCTGCAGTGACGACTTGCCTGAGGTATTTGTCGATCAGGTCTCCGGCAGCGAAAAGACCTTCGATCGAGGTCTCCATTCTTTCGTTCACCTTGATCCATCCACCTCGGGCGGTCTTTAGCCTGCCGGATTCGATCAGGGGCTTCAAAAAGCCGATATTCGGCTCGTTGCCGATGAACACGAAAACACCGGAAACGGGGAGAACGGATCTCTCTCCGGTCTTAACGTTTTTCAAGCTCAAGCTTTCCACCATATCGGTGCCTCGGATTTCCTCCACGACGGAATCCCAGATGACGGCGATCTTCGGGTTGCCGAGGGCCCTCTCCACCGCGATCTTGTCGGCTCTGAAAGAATCGCGGCGGTGAATGATGTAGACCTTCGATGCGAACTGGGTCAGGTAAACCGCTTCTTCCACGGCGGTGTTCCCTCCCCCGATGACCGCGACCTCCTGTTCCTCGAAAAAGGCTCCGTCACAGACCGCGCAATAGCTCACGCCACGGCCGGTAAACTCCGCCTCGCCGGGGCACCCCTGCTTCTTAAAGCTCGCCCCGGTCGCAAGAAGGATCGCCTGGGCCTCTACGACCCCCTTGTCCGTGATCACAAGCTTCTTGCCGTCCTTGAACTCGATGGCCTGCACTTCGGCTTCCCTGAACTCCGGGTTGAACTTTTCCGCGTGTTCCCTGAACATGTCGGCGAGTTCCTGTCCGCTCGCGTGCTTCACACCCGGCCAATTTTCAATCTCATCCGTCGTATTGATCTGCCCTCCGGGCAACCCTTTTTCCAGGATCAGCACATCTAACCCCGATCGCCTGCCGTAGATGGCGGCGGTCAAGCCAGCGGGCCCTGCTCCGATGATGACGAGCTCCCTTTTTTCCATTTTCGATCGTCCTCCCTCGAAAAGTACGGCCCTGAAGGCCGGTTCCCCTCTAATCTCCTATTCTAAGCAAATCCTAACGACGGCGCCAGACTGCAACCCGTTCTTTTCCGGCCAGGTCCTTTTTGACCCAAACCAGCTCGAAAGCCTGGTTAGGCATTGTCCTGAGCGTCTCGGCCTGTTTTTCATCACCGATCTCAAGCAAAAGCCACCCGCCGGAGCGGAGGGCGCTTTCTGCCTCTCTCAGGATGTTCCTGACCTGCTGGAGGCCATCGCCACCCCCATCCAGCGCCTGGATAGGTTCGTAAAGCCGGACGTCGTCCATGAGCAAGGGGATCTCGGATGAAGGAATGTAAGGGGGGTTTCCCACGATCAATTCGAAGGGAAGCCAGGCAGAGGGAATCCCCGAGATCGAGGCCCCATGCCAGAGGAGGGCCCGATCGCGGAAAGGGGAACGAACGAGGTTGCGCCAGGCCCACGAGAGAGCAAGCGGGCTCTTTTCCATCATCAGGGCCATTGATTCTTCCCGCTCGGAAAGGAGGGCCAGGGCAATGCACCCGCTCCCCGTTCCCCAGTCTAGGAAGCGCCCCCCTTCGAAAAGCTCAAGCGCAGTCTCGACCAAGACTTCAGTTTCAGGGCGCGGAACCAGGCAACCGGGGCCGACCAGCAGTTCCTGCCCCCAGAAAGAGACTTTTCCCCTCAGATAGGCCACGGGAACGCGCTTTATCCGCGCTTCGACGAGGGTGCGAAGCCGAATCCCCTCGTCGGGCACTACCGGACGCTCGGGGTGAGCGAGCAATTCCTCGCGGGTACACCGGAAGGCTTCCGAACATAGGATGTCGGCTTCCAGGTCCGCCCTGGGGATTCCACTTTTCCGGAGTCTTTCACGGACCTCCCATCGGGTTTCCCCTCGTTTCATGCCTTCAATCCCCTAACTTTCCAGGGTCTTGAGTTTTTCAGCCTGGTCCGCAAGGTTGAGGGCTTCGATCAGTTCCTGGAGGTCCCCGTCCATGATCTGGTCCAGTTTGTAGAGCGTCAGTCCGATCCTGTGGTCAGTGAGGCGGTTCTGCGGGAAGTTGTAGGTTCGAATCCGCTCGGACCTGTCTGCGGTTCCGATTTGCCCCCTGCGTTCAGAAGCCAGTGCTTCCTGCTGTTTCTGAAGCTCGTTGTCGTAAAGCTTGGCTCGAAGCATGGCCATGGCTTTGACCCGGTTCTTCAGCTGAGACCGCTCGTCCTGGCAGGAAACGACCACTCCCGTCGGGATGTGGGTGATCCTCACCGCGGAGTCGGTCATGTTCACGTATTGGCCTCCAGCCCCGCTGGCCCTGTAGGTATCGATCTTCAGGTCTTCCGGGTTGATCTGGACGTCGACCTCATCCGCTTCTGGCAATACGGCCACGGTGGCCGTCGAGGTATGGATCCTCCCGCTTGCCTCAGTCACAGGAACGCGCTGGACCCGGTGCACGCCGCTCTCGTATTTCAATTGGCTGTAGGCTCCTTCGTTCGGGATCCTGAAAGCAACTTCCTTGAATCCCCCGATCCCCGTTTCGTTCAGGGTCAGCAGTTCCGTGGACCATCCCTGCCTCTCGGCAAAGCGGGCATACATGCGGTAAAGGTTTGCGGCAAAAAGCGCGGCTTCCTCTCCTCCCGCACCCGCCCTGATCTCGATGATCACGCTTCGGTCATCGTTCGGATCCTTCGGGATCAGCAGGACAGCGATCCGGCTTTCCAACTCGGTGATGAGGCTTTCCAGCCTTGCGATCTCTTCCCTGGCCATTTCTTTCATTTCACTTTCTTCGGTGTCAAAAAGCTCCCGGGCTTCCTTCAACTCCCTGCGGGCACCTTCGTACCTCCGAAAGGCGTCCACAATCTCAGAAAGATCCGAGTGCTTCTTGGCGATCCTTTGGAGCTCCTGGGGGTTTCCAACCACTTCGGGTAAGGTCATGAGCCGTTCTAGCTCGATGTAGGTTTTTTCGACTTCCTCGAGTTTCTTCACAAAATCCATCCGTTATCCCTCCACCACTTCAATGGGGGCCGCTCCTTTCCCCTCTTCGCCCCCGAGGGCAAGCTCAAGGGCTTTCCGTGCGACCGCCATCTGCCCCTCCTCCGGCTCCCTCGTTGTGAGGTATTGAATCCAGAGGGTCGGGAGCAGGATCCATTTTCCAGCCTTCGGGAAGCTTGACGCCCCTCGGATGATTTCGTATGCGAGTCCGATCACAAGAGGAAAAAGGAGGAGGCGGCTGCCGATCCTCCAGGCGATCGGACCGTTTCCGGCTAGCGCGAATACAACGATGCTGACCGCAACAAGGACGAGTAGGAAGGAAGTCCCGCATCGCAGGTGAAACCGGGAACTCGATTTCACGGAACTCATCGTATCCAGGGGAAGTCCCGCTTCGTATGCATTGATCACCTTGTGCTCGGCACCGTGGTATTCAAACACCCTCTTCATATCCTTCCAGAGCCCAATCACGGCGATGTAGGCGACAAAAACCGCCGCACGAACCAGGCCCTCGAGGATTCTCCCTTCCCAGGAGCTTCCCCAGTTCTCGCCGTAGAGGCGGTCCGTCAGCCAAACCGGCAATGCGATAAAGAGGGCCACGACAAGGGAAAGAGCGATCCCGACCGTGAGAGCCATTTCCCAGGCGGAGACCTTGCCGTCCTCTCCTAGCGCCACCTCCGCGGAAAGCGCCAGAGCCTTGTACCCAACCGTCAGCATTTCGGCCATCGTCGCCAGCCCCCTGAAAACCGGAAATTTCCAAATCCCGGAGGCTGCCCAGGGAATGTTCGGCCAAACCTTTTGAAAAAGGGCTCCGTCTTCCTGACGGACCGCGACGGCCCACCTTTCTCTACCCCTCATGAGGACCCCTTCAATGACAGCTTGTCCGCCTATCGGAAGCCTATCGCGCTTTTCGGCAGAAGCCCCGCACGCCGTGAGGCAGTCCTGCAGAAAATGCAGAACGATGCTAAGGTTTCTCAAGGAGTTCCTCCATACTGGAATAGGGCTCCCCACAGGGCCTCGCCTCCACACAACCTCCCCGGGTCAGGCAACCCGGACCTGCGGCGGCAAAAAGGCCTGGAGCCTTTCCTCTTGCGAGGCAAAGCATCTGCCTGGCAACTTCCCGGATTTCCCACTGGGCTCTTTTGCACAACCGGAGGGAGAAAAAATGAAGAAGCTCCCTGGCGTTCATCGTGACAACGAGATGTGTCGCACACGCATTGGGCAGGACGTAGCGGGCGTCTTCCTGGGGAACTCCGAGAGCCAGGAGTTTCCCGTAGGCGGCGTAAGCATTCCTGATCGCCTCCTCAAAGATGGGAAGAGCACCGGGATCCCTTTCGACCGTCTTCGGGGTCACGATTTCGGGAGTTTCTGCGCGGACGTATCTCTGGCTTTGCTGGCTGAAGCTCGCGATCCGGTGCCGAACAAGCTGGTGGGAACAAGCCCGGCTAATCCCGTCTACCGCAAAAACGAACGAGGCGTGCTCGAAGGGCGACAGGTGCCCGCTTCGAGCAAGATGTTTCAACAGGCGATCCGCCTCATCGGCCTTCAGATCGGAAACGAGCCCGCTTGCCGATCCGGGGCTGTAGCAGAGGCGCGCAGCGGCTGCAACAAGCCTGTCCGGTTCGGGTGTACAGGTGATCAATTCAACAAGTGGGGACATCGCTTCGCTTCCTTTCGTTATGAAAAAGGGGAGCTTGCGCTCCCCCTAATTCTCTTCTTCTTTCCTCTGCCCGTAATCCACTCCGGCATACTTTTTTTGGAATTTTTCGAGCCGCCCTGCCTCTGCGGACACAAAGCGTCCTTTCTTTCCCGTATAGAACGGATGACAGGCGTTGCAGACCACAACCTTCAGTTCCTTGCTCGTCGAGCGAGTTTCGAACGTGTTGCCGCAAGCGCAGACAACCTTGCACTCCTCGTAGCGGGGATGGATGTCCTTTTTCACGGTGGAGCACCTCCAAACAGACTTTTCTAAGACTACACGCAGAAGAAAACTCTATCACAGACCCTCGCCTATGGCAAGGGAAAGCTCAGATGTGCATGACCCCCAGGCCGCACCTCTCGTGGTGGGCCACTGCATGGTAGGCGGTGTCTCCGACCATGGAAACGGCGATCCAGTTCCGGTTTCGGACGATCGCCATCTTTGCGCCGATGCTGGCTTCCAGGGTCCCGAGAGAAACGAAGCCGTTGATCGCTTCGAGCGCCGCGTGCATCAGGGCATGCATCTCCCTTGGATTCTTGTCCACGACTCCGGCATTCAGGGCAGCCCCGACCAGGGCCCTCGTGATTTTTTGCGGGAGATCGCTCGCCACCCCGCCGACTTCCGTCGCGACGGCTTTCCATCCTTCATGGTTGAGTAAGGCCTTCAATTCTTCCTCCGCCTTCTTGTCTGTTGTGCACGAAAGAAGCAAAGCCGCTCTTCCAACCTGGCTTTCTTCCGTAAAGCGTAACTTGATCGGCAACTCGAAACCACGGATAGGATTCTCCTGCTGTCCGGCTTCCTCCCAGGGGGAACTGGTTTGTTGCGAATTCTGCCGAACTTCCCTTACCGCGAAAAGTTCCCTGAGTTTCATTCCTTGAAAGACCTCCCTCTCTCCGACCCTTCCCTGAAACGGGAATATTATAACGCATGCCTTTCGACTTCTCCGCGGTGCAGTTGAGAATCCTCCATTTTGATGGTAAAGTATGGGGTAAGGTAGCAAAGCTTTTTTCCCACTTTTTCGCCGTGTTATTCTTCAAAGCAGGGCTAGTTTAAAAAATTCTTTAAAAGGAGGAGTTCGCTTTATGAAGAAAATCCTGTTCCTTTCGTTGGCTGCCCTCATGGTGATCGGGTTGGTTGCAGGCGGTGCGTCGGCCAAGACCTTTGTATCGATTGCAACGGGCGGAACCGGCGGGACCTATTACCCCATCGGCGGAGGTATTGCCCAGGTTGTCAGCAAGTACGCCCCGGATCTCCAGGTGACCGCAGAGACCGGGAACGCTTCCGTCGCGAACCTCAACCTGATCGGCACCCATAAGATCGAGATGGCCATGGTCCAGAACGATACCGCTTACTGGGCCTACAAGGGAAAGGCAATGTTCAAGGAAGAGTTCAAGAACGTGCGGGCCGTTGCCTCCCTTTATCCTGAGCATGTCCAGCTGATCGCCCTGAAGAGCGCCGGCATCAAGACACTCTCCGACCTGAAGGGTAAGCGCGTTTCCGTAGGAGCCCCGGGTTCCGGAGTCCAGGCTGACGTAAGCGCGATTTTCCTTTCGGCGGGCTTGAAGTATTCTGACATGAAGGTCGACTTCCTTGACTTCAACGCGACCACTCAACGCTTCAAGGACAACCAGATCGATGCCGGGTTTGTCGTCGCTGGCTATCCGACCGCATCCGTCATGGACCTAGCCACCACGAAGGAAATCACCCTCGTGAGCTTTGACAAGGCGACCCTTGAAAAACTGAGGAAGGACAGCCCCTTCTTCGTTCCCAGCGTCATTCCTGCAAACACCTATAAGGGCGTAACGACAGACACGCACACTCCGGCCGTCATGGCCATCCTTGTGGTCGACGCAAAGGTTCCCGACAAAGTGGTCTACGATTTCACTAAGGCCTTCTGGACGCACATCGGGGAAATTCAGAACGTCCACGCCAAGGCGAAGCTGATTACCCCGGAAACCGCCATGAACGGGATCACCGTTCCGGTTCACCCGGGGGCGGCGAAGTACTACAAGGAAGCCAAGATCAAGGTCCCGGAAATCAAGTAAATTACCCCTTCGACAAAAAATGGAGGCGGGAAATTCCCGCCTCCATTTTTTGTATTTGGAGAATCCGAGCTCCTAGAACAGACCCGTGATGCGCCCCTGCTCGTCCACGTCGATGAACTCCGCAGCGGGGTGCTTCGGAAGCCCCGGCATGGTCATGATCGTCCCGCAGATGGGCACCACGAACCCTGCCCCCGCCGACAGCCTCACTTCCCTCACCAGGAGCCTCCATCCTTTCGGCCGCCCGATCTTCCCAGGGTCGTCCGATAACGACATCTGCGTTTTCGCCATGCACACCGGCAATGTCCCGTAACCTCGCTTCTCCAGGTCCTCCAGGAACGCGCTCGCCGGTTCGGCGTAGTCCACTCCCTCCGCCCCGTACACGTGCGTGGCGATCTTCTCGATCTTCTCCTTCAGCGGCAGACCCAGCTCGTACAGCGGGTGGTACCCGTTCGCCTTCTTCATGGACCCCAGGACCTTCTCCGCCAGCTCCATCCCGCCGTCTCCGCCCTTCTCCCACACTTCCGACAGCGCCGCCTCGTGGCCGCGCCCCCTCACGTGGGCCAGGACGTCCTCCAGTTCCCCTTCCGTGTCCGTGGGGAATCGGTTCAGCGCCACCACCACCGGCACGCCGAACTGCGAGAGGTTCTCCAGGTGCGCGTCCAGGTTCCCGAATCCCTTCTTCAGGGCTTCCCGGTTTTCCTCCTTCAGCTCCCCCTTCGACACCCCGCCGTGCATCTTCAGCGCACGAACCGTGGTCACCAGCACCACCGCCTGCGGGTGGAAGTCCCCGTACCGGCAGGCGATGTCCATGAACTTCTCCCCACCCAGGTCCGAAGCGAAACCCGCCTCCACCACCGCGATGTCCGACAGCTTCAGCGCCATCCTCGTGGCGATGAGGGAGTTCGTCCCGTGGGCGATGTTCGCGAAGGGACCCCCGTGCACGAACGCCGGCACGTGCTCGATCGTCTGCACCAGGTTCGGGTTCAGGGCGTCCTTCAGCAGCGCCGCCATCGCCCCTTCCGCCTTCAGGTCGTGGGCCGTGACGCTCTTCCCATCCCACGTGTACGCCACCACGATCCGACCCAGCCGCTCCTTCAGGTCCGCCAG